>Ga0316608_1000076_pt1 | contig 54260 bp, 40 predicted proteins | sample MIS2016152B_MG_FD_207673 | JGI IMG/M metagenome (GOLD analysis project Ga0316608, IMG submission 207673) | Microbial mat bacterial communities from Middle Island sinkhole, Lake Huron, Michigan, United States - MIS.2016.152B | ecosystem: Environmental > Aquatic > Freshwater > Lake > Sediment... | reverse complement strand
TTTAATGACTATGCAAACGTTAATTTTAGCGGAGGCACAATTACTATCATAGACCCAAATGCAAATAATGACAGAGCTAATGAAAGTGAACTTCGAATAGTTTCTACTCTAGCAAATAAAAATTTTATGGGTTCTACATTTGTTTTTGGAGATGGAAGTTCTAATTTGGCAGGAAATGCAGGAAGTGGTGGATTTTCCATTTCTACTTCTGCAGGAGTTATGTTAGATAATGTTATTTTTAACAATGCCCCACTGCCTGTTGTTGTTACTAACCGAAATTTAAGATTAACAAGTCATCAATCGTCAACAACAAATATCACAAATTTAACTATTTCAAATTCTAATTCTAATTTTAATATCAATGGAAATACATTAAATATTTCAGGAAATTTAGTAAATAATGGAAATATTAACGGAACTACAGCAAACAGTCTTTTGAGTTTTACAGGTAGCAATGCTCAAACTTACAGTGGTACTGGTACTTTGACTTCAAATTTATTGCAACTTACTTTTAACAACACATCGGCTACCGGTGTTACTTTAACTGCACCTCTTGGTGCTACTACGGTAAACCTCACTGATGGAAATGTTTATAATGATGCTTTAAGCATTTTAACTGTTCAAGGCACAAATGCAACAAGTCTAGTAGGAAGTAGTGCTACAAATTATGTAATAGGCGTTTTGCAAAGAGCAGTTCCTGATAATGCGGTTAATTCTAATTATAATTTTCCTGTCGGAAAAACAGATTATCAATTACTTGAAATGTTTGGAATTTCAACTTCTGGAAGCGGAACGGGTTACATTACAGCCGAATATATCGAAGGTGCAACTACCGGAATTGGAGGAAATGGAATTAGAAATACCCCTTTTAATGCAGATAACGGATATTACAAAATTGATAATAATCTTAATCTGGTTTCGTTAAATGCAGTTTCACATATTCGTCTTACTAAATCGGTAACTACTCCTCCGGGAAAAGTTATTGCGCAAAGCAATAATACACACATTGGAGGAACTTACAACTCTATTGGAGGAACAATCGCTGGAGGAACAATTACTTCTGATAGTTATAACTTTACAGCAATAAATCCATCAGGAACTGCATATATTGTAGTAGCCGAAGTTGACCCTTTAATTGGAACTTATTATGTTGGCGACCCTGTAAGTTCTCCTGACCCTGATCGCACATTTTTAAATTTGACCGCTGTTGCTCAAATTTTACGAGATAAAGTTGTAGATGATAATGTAATATTCGAAATGCTTTCAACTTATGACCATTTTACTGAAACATTACCTATTGTTTTTGATGTATTGACAACTACTTTAGTAAGTTACGATGTAACTATTAGACCCAGAACAGGAGTTACAGGTGTAGTTACGCATCGAGATGGTGCAAGCGACAACGAAAGTTTAATTATTATTAATGGAATTTCAAAATTAAAATTTGATGGTCGATCTGGGGGTGTTGGTGCTTCGGAATGGAGTTTTACAAACACTCGTGTAACAAATCCGGGAGCAACTTTTGAATTTAGAAATGGTGCTTCAAATAATCAATTGAATTTCATAACAATTAAATCGGATAACAATTCTGCAACAAACGGCGCTGTTGCATTTACAACTACTTCAAATACAAACGGAAACTCTAACAATACAATTCAAAATTGTACTTTTACAGGTTATACTTCTAGTCCAAGAAATGCAATATATTCGAATGGCACAGCTACATATACAAACAATTCAAATCTAATTTTGAATAATAATTTTAAAGATATTTTTTTGGAAAATGTTTCTCCGATAGCAATTTATTTGCATGATTTTAATTCGGGATGGACAATTTCCGGCAATAAAATTTATCAAACAACTCCAAAAGTTTTTACTGGCGGAAATACTTTTTTCGGAATTTCAATTAACGCAGGAAATGGTTATATTGTTGATGGAAATATAATTGGCTATGCTGATGAATTTCAAACTCCTACAACATACACCGAAATTAGTGGTTCTACCGGACGTTTTATTGGTATTCATGTCAATACTTCAACCGGAACTTATACTGATTTAACAAACAATACAATAACAAACATAAAATTCTCTACTGCAAGCAATGACCAAACAAACGGCTTTTTCAATCCAATTTATATTCAAAATGGCGATGTTAATGTGGGTACCGCTGGAAATGGGAATATTATAGGTACCACCGGAAATTTCACAGATTACCCAATTGAAATAAACTATACGGCTTCCGATGGACAAGTTATTGGAATTTTCACCTCTTCACCTCGACCTAATAATATAGTTGATAATCAAATAGGTGGTTTTAAGCTGAATGGAAATTATATTATGTGGTTTATTGGAATACAAACTGATAACACAAGTGCTAATTACACCATTTCAGGAAATACAATAGGCAGTACGGCAAAAGCTAACAGTATTTTGTTGGGAACTCTAGTCAATACCGTAGCACGAAATATTTACGGAATTTGGACTTATGATTGTAATACAAGTATTATATCAAATAATATTATTGCAAACATCACCGGACAAACAACCAATACCGGTGGCGCAAATTGTAACATTGGTATTTACGCAGAACGAGCTCCTTATACAATTACAGGTAATAAAATTTTCAATCTTACACATTCTAACGGAACAACAGACTCCGATGGACACGCAAGTCTAAATGGAATCACGGTCAGTAGTTCTGAAGCAACTGCACACATTATTAGAAATAATATTATTTACGGTCTTGAAAATAATAATGTTGCAGGAAACAGGTCTATAAAAATTGTGGGTATTTACATTGATAATGATAATGCAACCTACCCAACAAATATTGTAAATGGGAACTTCGTACACTCATTTAAAATAAATTCGACCGATGCAACTTCAGGTATCTTTGGCTTTATAATAGATGATGGTAATCACGAAGTTGCCAATAATATGGTTCGAATAGGTATTGATAAAGACGGTAACAACATTACTTCTTCACATTTAATTTACGGAATAAATTTTAACGGCGACGATTTAGCCGATTTTTATCATAACTCGGTTTATATTGGTGGTAGCGGAGTTGTTGGAACAGCAAAAACTTACGCATTTTTTAAAAGAGAAACAAAAATTAGTAATATTAATAATAATATTTTTGTAAATAATCGTAGTAACGGAACAGGTACAGGTAAACATATCGCTTATTCTCTTTCATTTGATGATGCTATAAATACCGATTACAATATTTATCAGGCAAGCGGAACGGGTGGATTATTAGCAAATTACGATGGTTTTGATTTTTTCACTTTACGTGAAATGCAAACATACAGCAATTATAAAGATTTACACTCAGGTAACGGAAATCCAAATTTTATCAATCCGACAGGAAATACTGCAAATGTTAATTTGCATTTAACTGGAGCAACACCTGCCGAAGGAATGGGAATTTCAATAACTTCTATTACAACTGATTTTGACTTAGAAGACCGCACTACAATAACCCCAACCGATATTGGTGCCGATGCCGGTAGTTTTTCTTTCGATGCAAGTGTTGACATATATTCACCAACTTTTAATTATACGCCTATTGAACCTCAAAGTTGTGGAGTATTTCCTATTTCGGTATCAATTGATGTTACAATCGTAGAACAAGGACTTGGAATTTCAGATAATGCCGGAAGCAGTCCAAGAGTTTGGTACAGAGATAAAACAACTCCAGGAACATGGACTTCAACTGAAGGTAATTTAACAACTGGCGATGTTTTTAATGGTGTTTGGAGATTTACATTGTCTGGATTGGATAATGGCAAATTGTATGAATATTATTTTGTAGCACAAGATATTGCTACAATTCCAAATATAGGATATTCGAAATTTAAAGCCACATCGCCCCTACATTCTAATGTAACTACTCAAAATACAGCACCTGATGCAACCGTTGATATTGATGTGTTTACTGTTTGTGTATTTCCAAAAGCAACTTATTATGTTGGCACTGGAGCCGCTTGTGCAACAGTTCCCGGGGGAGTTTGTGATTTCCCAACACTTACATCTAATGGCGATTTCTTTTTTAATATGAATGCAATGATTATTAATAAAGATGTTTATTGTTACATTGTTACTGATACTCAAGAACCTGCTACATATTCTGCCGAAAAATTTACATTAGATAATATTGCAAACAGTTGGCAAATATTTATAAAACCTTATGATGCAACTCTAAAAACTCTCAATAGCAATAATACTGTAAATCAAACTGAAATACGTTTCGAAGGAGCTAATCGTTACACAATAGACGGACAATATTTTAATGGAACTACAAATGATGGAAACCGTTGGTTAAATTTCGTTCACGAAAAAAATGACCAACCAGTATTTGAGTTTAAAAATGATGCTTCAAATAATACCATAAAATATTGCACAATACAAAGTTCATCGGCTTTGAATCCAAGTGGTACTATTTTCTTCGAACTTGGTATAATAACCGGAAACGACAATAATTTGATAGATAACAACATTATAACAAAACGACCAACTCTGCCAAATCCTGATGAATATACACCTATGAATGTAATTTATTCTTTTGGAAATCCGTCTGCACCAAATTCTGATAACACTATCACTAATAATTATTTATCTTATTTTAAACAATATGCAATATGGATTACTTCAACAGGAAATGGCGATAATTGGAATATTACTGGGAATACTATTTATAACCAACTTAATACCGATACAATACAATCTGCTGTAAAAATTGAAGCAGGTGGCGGGCATACGATTTCATCAAACAATATAGGAGGTAATGCTTCAGACAATTCAGGGATTTGGAAAAACAGAGGAACTTCTGAATTTACAGCTATTTATTTAGGAGGAACAAATACTTCCAAAAGTATTGTTTCGGGCAATATCATTCAAAACATTTCGCTTATTAATACAAGTGGGGCTGGAACTTCGCGTGCCATTCGTATTGCAAATAATTCTTGGGCTGATGTTACCGACAATGTAATTCAAAACATCATTCGGAATTCTCGTGGTTCTTTTTATGTTATTTCTCATAACTCATCCGAACCTATCGAAATATTGCGAAATACAATTAAAAACATTACTACCGACAACACCGGTGATGCCATTGATATTTATGGTATTTATGTAAATAATAACTGGGACGACCAAAATACAATCAATGATAATGTTATATCTGATATTAAACAGTTAGGTACACACAATAATAGCGAATTCTTTGGAATTTATTGCGAAGGAGGCAATGCCACAGTAAATAGAAATATAATTGGTGGTAACAATCCTGCCGATAAAATTACCGTAGCAGGTGGAAATTTTGAAGGAATTGGTTTTAGAAACGGACATTCTAAACAAAATATAACGAACAATACTGTTAAAAACATTGAACTTTTAAATGAACGCACCTTCAGAGGTTTTTATTTAGAAAATATGTCCGATGGTACTTTGTTTCAAATGACAGGAAATACAGTTGATAACATTATGCTTTCAAATACCGGAAGTTCAACATTTATCGGTTACGACTTGCGTGATGGACTAATGAACTTTGAAAACAATACTTGCGGTACAATTGCATTGGGAATAACCAACTCCGGAACAGGAGCTGCTTATGGAATGTTTTTAAATCAATACACTGATGGTAATTCTGTTATCCAAAACAATTTTATACGAAATATTTCTACAAAAGGCGAGATGATTGGAATTTATTCTACGGCTGATGTAGCAATTTCAATACTTGCAAATACTATTTCCGATATCAATTTATCGGCTGATGTTTCTTTTTCGGGTATTAAGAAAACAACAGGAAACCTTACTATTCAAAACAATATCATACGTGATATTTCGCTAACCAATACAGGTTCAAATACTTCGATGCGTGGAATTTGGATTACAGGAAATCGTTATACGGTAACAAACAATGAAATTTCAAATCTCACTTCTGCTGGAAGCGGCGTTTCAAACATCATTGATATAACTTCTACACAAAGCGGAACTTTTTCTGTTTCTGATAATTATATTCATGATGTTCAACATTTGGGTAATTCCGTTTTGAGAGCCATTAATATGAACGTTGATGCTTCGACTGTTTTAAATGTGGACAACAACCGTATTTTTAATTTCAAAAATACAAATTCTGGGGGAGCAAATGCATATTTAACAGGAATTGAACTTTTCAACACCGGAAAAATAAACATCACCAACAACCAGATAGGAAATCCTTTGATTGCCGACGATATTTCACACAGTGGAAATGGATGGGCAAACGGTATTTTTGTTTGGACTGGAGTTTCGGGTTCTACTATCAACAATAATACGTTGTCAAATATAACTATGACAGGTAACAATTATTTGTGTGGAATACAAGTGGCACAAACAGGAACAGGAAGTGCTACTACTGTAAATAATAATATTTTACAAGATATAAATAATTCAAACACAGGTGCATCTTCATCATTAAAAGGTATAAAATTAGGGACAGGAAATAGTGGACTTTATAGTGTAAACAATAATCAATTAACCGATTTTACTTTGGCAGGAAATAGTTCTTTACGTGCTTTTGAAATTGAAGTTACAAGTAATAATCAAACTATTTCAAATAATACTATTCAAAATTTCACTTCAACCGGAACAACCACTTCATCAATTGCATATATAAATAGTGCAGGTAGTTGTAGTTTTAATAATAATTTGATTGAGAATGCTAATTTCTACAATTCAGTTGTTTCGGGTATTGAGGTTGCAGGTACAGGAGCTCATACAATTAGCCAAAATATTATTAAAAATATTACAAACCAAAGCACAAATACCAATTATTTGGCTGGTAAAGTTTCTCTTCAGGGAATTCATGCTAAAGATGCAGGAGGTTTTGTTATAAACGAAAATCAGATTTATAATCTTACAAATTCGGGAAATGCCGCAACTCATGTTGCAGGTTTTTCAGAAGAATCTTCAAGTATTTTATTTTTCAATAATAAAATTTGGAATATAACAAATACTTCTTCTACTGCCGGAAAAACAGTTAATGGTATTATGTTAACTACTAATACATTTAGTCGTATTTATAACAATATGATTTCACTTGGAGCAAACGACGACACTGAATATAGAGGAATTTGGCTCGCAGCAGATGATGTTAATACAAAAAATATTTATTTCAATAATATTTACATTGGTGGAACTGCCACAGGAGCAAATTCTTATTGCTTTACTCGAAAAAATAATGAGGTTCCTATTGATGTGAAAAATAACATTTTTGCAAATTTCCGAACAGGAGGAACAGGAAAACATTATGCAATAGAAATTAATGATATTGTTGGGATTACAAGTTTAAATATTAATGCAAATGCTTATTATACAGTCAATCCATTAACTCTTGGAAAATGGAATAACATTGATGTAGATTTTGATACTTGGTTCACAAATACTAACGAAGATTACGATTATCTTTCTACAAATCAAGAACCTATATTTGTTGACCCAACAAATTGTGATTTACACATAAACCCAATTGATGCTTGCGGTTTCAACAGTGTTGGTATTCCAATAGCAGGAATTACAGACGATTGTGATGCAGAAGTTAGAGACACAGACCATCCCGACATTGGTGCAGATGAATTTATTCCTACAAATGGTAACGACAACGACATTTGGCGTGGCTGGATAAGCACTGACTGGGACAACCCTTTAAACTGGCAATGCGGATTAGCTCCAAAAACTACGTCAAATTTATTAATACGAAATGTTGCGAACGACCCTGTAATAATGCGTTCGACACCTTACAATACTGTAATATGTAATGAGTTAGAAATCCAAAATTCTGGTATCCTAAAAATTAATCCAAGCAATTCGCTTACATTAACAGGAAATTTTACAAATAATGGAACTCTACAACTGGAAACACCAATGTCCGAGGGTGGAGCAAGTGGTTCGTTTATTGATAACGGAACAATTACCGGAACTGGTACAATGATTGCAAAACGATTTATAAACGCAGGTCAGTGGCACGAAGTTGCTGCTCCAATTGCAACAGCTACAAGTGGTTTATTTACTCGTAATTTCAATGGTTATTACAATCCCAATTTTTATTATTACAACGAAGCCGAAGATTTAGACGGAGTATCAACAACAAATCCAACACTCAATGATGAATTTGTTGCTCAATATCTGGCAGCCGGTTGGCAACCCGCTCATAACGGAGATTCTGGAGCTGATGAAATTTTACAAAATTGCAAAGGTTATTTATATTTTAATGATATCAACCAGGCTATAAATTTTACAGGAAAACCAAATACAGGAAATTTAGATGTTACCCTTTTATCGTTTACTTACAACGACCCACGTAGCGATACAAACGGCGATGAAATTCCCGAACTTTACGATGGTTGGCATTTGTTAGGAAATCCGTATCCTTCGTCTTTAGACTGGAATTTAATGAAAGACGAAGTTGTTGGCGTTGACGATGGCATATATGTATATGATGAAACAGGTTATTCAGGATATAAAAACGGTACACAATTAATGCTCGGAAATTTAACCAATTTAATACCACCAATGCAAGGATTTTTTATTCTTACAAATGGAGGATTAACTCCACCGGCAATAGGCAGCAGCAACAATGTTGGTTTAGTTAATATCCGTAACGAACATAGGGCACATGGGGCTCCAGAGTATTTGAAAAATAAAGAGATACAACAAAATTATCTTAAAATTAAAACTACAGCAAATGGCTGGGAAGATTTTTTTGTAACTCAATTTGAGAACGATGCTACTACTGAATATGACGGAAAATATGATTTACTAAGAATGTTCTCTTCTGACCTAACAATCCCACAACTTTATTCGCGAACTTTAAGAGTTAAAGACCCCTTGGTTTTAAACTGTTTACCTACTATGTTAATGTATGATTTTGCTGACACTTTAGGACTAAATATTGGAACTTCTGGAAATTACTCTTTTTCTGTTGAGGAAATTAACGGTTTTAATGATATAAATGTGTATTTAGAAGACAGATATACAAATACTTTCGTGAATTTGAAAACAACTTCAGTTTATAATTTCGAATTTGAAGCCGGAAATGTAAAGAATAGATTTATTGTTCATTATAATCAAAATACTCCACCATTACTTGCAAACGTATTACCAGATAAATATTTTGTTTTAAACGATAATATTAATTTTGAAATTCCTCAAATTAATTATATCGACAATAATACTATCAATACTTTAGCTTTTTCAGCTACTCAATTAGGACAAAATAATTTACCAAATTGGTTAGAGTTTGAAAATAATTCGTTTACCGGAACTGCTCAAAATTTAGGTGTTTACAGTATTGAACTTACGGCTACAAATAATAATGATATAAATATAACCGAAACATTTAACATCTACATTACAGAATTTTCGACAATTAACAATAATCTAACAAAAAATCATACAATTAATATTTTTCCTAATCCTACCGAAGGTGAAATATTTGTTAATTTAATTGGTTTTCAAAACATTTCAAACATAGACGCAAAATTTACAGATGTCACAGGAAGATTAATTGCTGTATATAAGATAAATGATGCTGAATTTAATATTGATTTATCAGATTTTGCAAACGGAATATATTTCATGGAAATTGAAATAGAAAATCAAACTTATGTAAAGAAGATAGTAAAAAATTAATTTTAATTTAATCAAAAAAAAAATATTTTTCAGAATTTTATAACTTTGTATAAAAGAACTAATGTTATGTTAATCGTGAATTGACGTATAAATTTCAGGTAAAACACATGAAATATGATGATAATATTGCACTTGTCAGGTGTTTTTTCACCTGACAACTTTTTCCTTAACACAAATAAAAAATAAAACGATGGCAAAAAAATCGGCTAAAGAAAAGTTGCAAAGCAATAAAGAAAAACTTCCTGAGATAAAGGAAATTAACGACATACGACTTATTGCAAAAACAGGACATGGCAAAATGCTAATTCCGGCTCCTTTGGAAATTGATGAGATTATGCGTAAAGTTCCAGAAAATTACGTCATTACAACCGAACAAATGCGACATTATTTCAACGAGAAATACAATGCTGTTTACACTTGTCCAATGTGTACCGGAATTTTTACAAACATTGCAGCCCACGCAGCCGACGAAGATTTGCAAAACGGAGAAACAAATATCAATCCATTTTGGAGAACTCTGAAAACCAACGGCGAACTCAACGAAAAATATCCCGGTGGTATTGAACGACAAATGAAAATGCTTGAAAAAGAAGGACATCAAATTACACAAAAAGGTAAAAAATTCTTTGTAAAGGATTATAAAGATGCAATGATGGTTTTATAGAAAAAGACAAAATGAAAACCTACATTTCATTACTGCGTGGAATTAATGTCGGTGGTAAAAATATAATTAAAATGTCTGATTTGAAACAAGTTTATGAGAATTTGAATTTCAAAAATATCAGAACTTACATTCAAAGCGGAAATGTGGTTTTTGAAACCGAAAAATCCGAAATTCAGGAAATTGAAAATGATATTTCAAATAAAATTTTTGAAAATTTCGGATTTAATGTTCCCGTTACTATTGTCGAAAAAAATGAATTCCAGATAATTGTTGAAAATAACCCATTTAACATAACAGATGTTGATTTTAAAAATTTTCATGTAACATTTTTGAAATCATATCCGGTTCATGAAGATATTAATAAAATAAACTCCGAAATATATCTTCCAGATGAATTTAGAGTTATACAAAAATCAGTATATCTGAATATTAAAAACGGTTATGGAAATACAAAACTCACAAATACTTTTTTAGAGAGCAAATTTAAAACAACAGCCACAACCCGTAACTGGAATACAATTATTCAGTTATTAAAAATTTTGTAATAGAATTTTGCATTCATAAACCAAAATATTGAAAAACTGAAATTTACAAAGGATATTCTTTAAAAATTGTAGTAATTTTTTTTGTTAAAATAGATACTACGGCGTCTTCAATTAAACTCCAATAGTGCCATGTTTCGAGGTCTTCTTTAATTTCCTTATCGCTTTTATCTCCTTTGCTTTCGCGATTTACGTCAGACCATATTTGTTTTTGTTGTTCAGAATATTCGAGCATTGCCTTTAGCTCAGCAAAAGGTAATTTTTCAAGTTCTTCTCTGTCAAATGTAATAGTCATTTTGTGTAGTTTTAATTTTGTTAAAATAACTAAAACTACACAAATAACGAGCCAATATGATTTATTTTAGAATGGTAAATCGTCTCCTTGTTCTTCTGCCGGAAAATCTGGGATATCGTTTTCTGTTACAGGAGATTTTACATTTACATTGATATTTGTAGCAGGCTGATTAGCTACAGCACCAAGTTTTTCAATTTTCCAAGCTTTTAAATCTGTAAACCATTTTTCTTTAAACTCACGGGATTCTACATTGAAACTCACTTTAACATCTTCACCTTCAACAAGTCTTTTTATCATATCTGCTTTATCACCCCAAGCTGTAAAACAAGCTTTTTTAGGATATTGTTCTCTGGTTTCGATAACAAATTCCTGTTTTACCCATGTTCCAAACTGACCTTGTCCTGATAGTTCTGGTAAAATTTTTATTAGTTTTCCTTCAATTTCTAATGCCATATTTTTATTTTTTATTTAGTTGGTGTATCTATTGATAACAATTCTATTTCGTAAATTAACAGCATATTAGGTTCTATTTTATCACCTGCTCCTGCTTCGCCGTAAGCTAAATTTGGATGTACAAATAGTTTCCATCTCGAACCTGTTTTCATATTCGTAAGTGCTTCCTGCCAAGCATTTGTAGCACTCTTTACAGGAAAAGTAACAGGATTTCCATTAAATGTATTATCAAATTCTTCTCCCGAAAGGAATGCTCCTTTGTAGTTAATTGTAACAATATCATCAATTTGTGGAGATGCTCCGTTACCTTGATTTAATACCTTATATTGCATTCCACTTTCACTTACTTTTACTCCATCTTCAGATTTATTTTTATTTAAAAAAGATTGTGCATCGTTTAAATTTTTTGCATTTTTTTCTTTTTTTGCTTTAATAAAGTAATTCTGAAGTATTTCTGTTGCTTCTTTTGAATCTATAATTATATTTGTATCGTTATCGAGAACCTGTTCAATTGCTAGTTTAAAAGCTTCATAATCAATTTCATTTATGCCTTCTTTTTTTAATTTAGTAGCAATATTTATTCCCAGACAATAACTTACAGAATCTTTATTATCAGAAAGATTATTACTTTGAAACGGCAAACCGGAATCACAAGCAGTCAATAAAATAAGTACAAGAAACGATAAAATATAAGCAATTTTCATATTTGTTCTTAATCAATCGAAATTAATTCTACTTTAAAAATTAATGCCGAAAATGGTGGAATTACATCGGCAACCCCGTTTGCTCCATAAGCCATATCATAAGGAATATAAACTTCCCAGGTTGAGCCAACAGGCATAAGCTGAAGTATTTCCTGCCAACCTTCAATTACTCCTTTTACCGGAAAATTTACTGGTTCGCCTCTGTCGAAGGAACTATCGAAAACTGTTCCGTCAATTAAAGTTCCATGATAATTTGTAGTTACAAGGTCGTCAACCGTTGGTATTGCACCTGTTCCACTTGTTAGAATTTTGTATTGCACTCCACTTTGAAGTGATACAACGCCGTCTTTTTTAGCGTTTTCTTTTAAAAAATCTTCTCCTGCTTTTTTCACAACTTCATATTTTTTTGCTTCTTCCTGAGTAAAATAATTCATTATAAAATCCTGAGCAGCAGTTTCGTCGAGCAATAATTCTTTTCCGGCATAAACTTCTTGTATCGCTTTTGCTAAAACTACTTCATTTAATTGAGGAATACCTTGGTCTTTTAAATTAGATGCAACACTTAAGCCTATGCAATAACTTAATGAATCTATTGATGATTCTACTTTTGCTTCTCCTATACCTTTTTGTACACTACATGCTGCAAACAAGATAAAAACAGCGATAACAAATAAAACTGAATATTTCACGATTTCTTTTTTTATTGATAAATATATAAATTATTACAAAATAGTTTGAATTTCATTTTTTACAATCTTAATTGCTTTATTTGTTGGTGAATCTTCTATTGTCATGTACATTTCAATAATAGTTTTGCTTAGTTCCATTGCTTTAGCGTTTTCATTCATTCGCATTGATGCTGCATTTATTAGTTTCACAATACTTTCCTTAGCCATTTTTGTTGCTTCCCAAGCATCATTTGAGATGTAAATCTGTTGAGATAAATTATGTTCAAATTCGGTTCTTATTGTAACTAAAAGTGCTGATTGTAGGTCTCTTGCAGTCATATTAGAAGCCTGAACTCTTATAATTAACGCTTCTGGTGCTGTTCGTTCTAAAAAAAGAATCACTCTCTCGTAAGCCTGTAATTTTAATGGAGTTATAAGCTTTTGATTGTTAAGATTCAGCTCAAAACGCCTTTTGCGTTCATCTTTTTCTAAAAAAACTCTTATTATTAGGTAAGATGTTAAAAATACGATTATTGAAGGTGCAATATATTTAATAATTTCAATTATTTCCATGATATTTTGTTTGGAATTGTTAATTTAAAACTTGCCAAATTTAATAATTTTGTTGATAGTAACAATAAATAAATATTATTATTTTCTAAAAAAAAGTTAATAAAATAATGATTAATTGTTTGATATTTATATACTCTAATAAATAAAATGATATTAATAATGTTTAAATTTAACTGATAATCAAAAAAAAAACTGATAATCATAAATTATCAGTTTTTTATTTATCAGTAATGTATTTATCTGATAGTTTGAACTTTCAGATGATTAAATTATTCTAAATTACTGTACAACTATTTTCTTTGTTAATACATTGTTATTGTTATAAACATTAATAAAATAAACACCTGAATTAAAAGAATTTAAATTTATTAATGTTGAATTAGATTTGATATCCTGTTTTGAAATTATTTTTCCAACAATATCAGTAATTGTTATGTAACAATCTTTTTGTAAGCTACTAATATTAAGAGTAATATTTTCTTTAGCAGGATTTGGATAAACTAAAATTCCATCAGCAATATTGTAAATACTTTCGGTAACTGAAACTGTTACTGTCCAGACTGCTTCATTTCCATTTTGTGCTGTTACAGTATATTCAACTGGTTGTGTAAAATTCTGAACTACTCCACTTAAAGGTGAAATTTCGGCAAATTCAGAAACTTCAATTTCAGGTGATAGATTAGTTAAATCAGTTCCGTTTGCAACAACTATACTTACAGTTTTTTCGCTAGTGTTAATTACAGCATTTTCTGTCTGTTGAGTTAATGAAAAAGATGTAATATCATTTGCAGCACTCGACACAATTTTATCAACTTGTACATCGTCTATAAACAATATCCATTGTAATGCATTACTATAACCATAAAAACCAACATATTGATTACCTGTAACAGAAGGAGTATATTGAACTACGTATTGAATATATTCTTCGTTTAAAATACTATTGTCAGAAAATAATTCAGTACTCATTGCCGCAGAAGTATTGTCGTTACCAATAAAAACGTCCATTTTTTCGGAAGTAGAAGATTGATAAATAGCAACTTTATACCAGAAACTAATTTCGTAAGTAAATCCTGTTTCCATATACAAAGGTGGCGAAAAAAACCAATCGTTCATAGGTTGCATTGAAAAACCAGCCCATAAATTCATTGCCTGATTTCCGGTATGTGCAACAGTAGAAGTTCCGTTTGCAATTTTGTCCCAACACATATTTGGTTGTGCATTGTTTTCTAAAGACCAACCCATTGGATATCTAAAAGTATAAGTTTTTGAAATATGATTTGGCATTGGATTGGCTTCAAAACCCTCTGTCCATGGATAAGTAGAAACTGTTGGATCTACCATTGTTGTAAAAGACCAAACCGGAACCGAAGTAGCATTTCCTTCAGCATTATAAGGAGTTATTTTCCAATAATAAGTAGTATTGAAGTTTAAATTATCAATTGTAAAAGTTGTAACATTATTTAGATTTTGATTATTAATAATGTCGGTAGGATTTGCAAATGTTGTTCCTATTGAAATAAAATAACCTGTAGGATTACCTAAATTTGGAGTCCATTCTAATGTAATTTCATTCATAACATCAATATCTGTAGCAGCATCAAGAGGGAAAACAACACTTGCTGGGTCTGGAACTGTAACTACAGAAGAATTTACCCATTCAACATCATCAATTCTAATAGCACTTGGTGTGCCAACAAATTCGCCAACATGTTTAAAAGCAATATATGGTTTTGTATTAGCAGCATTGAAATTAACTGTGTATTCAACCATATTAGAAGTAAGAGTGATAGGAGTTCCAACAGCAACAAAAGAACTTGCATCGTGAGGGTCGTCCATTAAACCAATTTGTAATTTCTGATTTGCAATTCCTATATATGCTCTGAATGTTAGTGTATTATTAGCAAAATTACTAACACCGGGAGTTATAGCAATTAATGGAGATACGATATCACTATTATTGTATATTTTTAAAACCTGTGTATTTGCTCCATCAGTAACAACCTGAGCTGAATGAAATAAATCATTTGGATAATTACTAATTTGATTCCAATGTAATGGAATTAAATTTGCGTTCGGTGTAGTGGTTTCAAAAGTTTCTAAAAAAGAACCCAAAGTTGCTAAAGAAACTCCCGAAAGATTAATTACATTATTTCCGGTTGCTCCATTTGTATTAAATGTTATACTTCCTGTATTCTGCGAACTTACATTTGTAGGGGTGTAAACAATTGTAACTGTACCTGTTGCTCCTGGATTGATAGTTTGATTGTTAACATCACAACTATATGGACCTGCTGCTGTTGCAGATAAAATTGTAAGTGGAAACGACGAACTTGTATTAGTAATTTGTAAATCAAAAGTTGTTTTGCCTCCTAAATATATTTCAGGAAAAGTATAACTACTTTGTTCTAAATTTATAATTGGAGATGTAGAAGCAACTTTAACTTCAATATCATCAATAAAAACATTTTGAGCCGAAGTAGAACCACCGGTCAATTCGTATCTCCATCTAAATCTAACTGCACTCCCTTTATTTTGCAAATTTTTGGAAACCAATTGAAATTGTGTTTGTGCTGCAGCTGGTTCTAAGGTTTCTAATATTTCCCAGTTTTCACCATTGTCAACTGAAATTTCGAAATACGTTTTGTCGTAATTTGTAATTTTTCCTGCAGGTGCAGTGTTTCCATTCATCCAATAGAATGTAATGTCATAATTTCCTGTTAAATTAAAACGAGGAGAGGTTAATGAGTAACTGTTTCCGGTAACTAATGAAAATGGAGACATATAAGCATAATATTCGGTATAATTTGGAGCAGGTCCGGGTCCAACTTGCCAGCAACTCCAGTTTGAAGGACTTGAAGGATACGTCCAATCTGTTTTTGTAATATCACCATACCAGCCCGGATAGAAAACGATATTAGGGTCTAATGTATTTTGAGTAAAATCCTGTGTATAAGGAAATGATGAATACATTTGTTGAGTTGTGAATTTGTAAATTCCCGTAGAAGAAGGATTATTTCCGTTCACATCTTTGGTAACAACTTTCCAGTAATAGTCAGTTTTTGGGCTAAGTAAGTTACCTCCATTTAAAGCACTAAATGCAATTGTATTAACACCTACAGTACCTGTTGCATTATCAACAATTTTTGTTGTTGGAGTTGATGATGTTCCAAAATATACATCGTATTTAACTGCAGAAGCGTCTAATGTAAACTTTATGTCGGTTTCTAATGCAACTCTAATTGAATTCTCAACTGGTATTGGAGTAGTTGCAGGATTTACCAATGTTGGGTAATAAAATCTGATATTTTCAAGTGACCATGGATAAGGGTTTAGGTTACCACTTGTTGTAGGAAAACCGTCATCACTTCCGCAACTTTTATTATTATTACTGCTACTGGTAGTTGAATTAAAATTAGCATAAACAGTTGTAGCAGAACCATTTCTATTTTCATAATGAACAATTAAATTATCAGTTCCATTATAATCAAAAGGTGCAATAAGTGTAAGTTCTGTAAAACCATTATTATATGTTATAGAACCATCATAAACTAGTGTATAGCCATTAAGTGTAGGATTTTCATAACTTGCATCAGAGAAGACAGAATTAGAAGTATGTTTTAAATAAATTTTTTGATTATTTAAAGTTTTTGGACCATTTACACAATCAAAAGCTAATTTTGTTATTTGTTTTGCCGCTCCAATCTCAGATTGTTGAAAAATTGCAGAATGCCAAGAATATCTCCAACTTCCTGAATAAGATGGATATGGAGAAGAAATAGTTCCTGTACCTATCTGAACATAGCCTTGAGCAGATAAACTACCACAAAATAAGGCAATTAATAAAAACAAAAAAGTTAATTTTTTAATCATAATCTTTAAATTTAAGGTTTATTATAAATTATTATATTTCACAAAATTAATCATTAATATTTCTATAGTAAATAGTTTAAACCATGAAAAAAAAATATCATGGTAAACCATTAAAAAATTAAAGTAAAAATACATTTATTACACAAATTATTCAAAAATAAAAAAAAACTATTATCTTTAACAACAATAGTTCATTATATTTTTATACGCATAGGAAAAAAAGTTTATTTATATTAAGTTTAAACAATGCAAATTAATCGCGACTTTTCACCAAAATATACAAATTGAATATATACTAAATTTTGAATATAATTTGGAATTTATTTTTAAACACTAAGACACTAAAACTCTAAATTAAAATACTTTGTGTCTCCATGTCTTTGTGGTCAATTCTAAATTATTTAGACATAGTAGTATAAAAAGGGATAAATACTGGAGCAACTCATTTTAAGCAATTTAATTAGATATTATAAAAGGAAGTGAATACAAAATTGACTAAAATTAGAATTTTCACATTTTTAGTTTTTAAGTTTAATTTATAAAATACATATTATGACACTAATATTCAGACATGTTGAAAAAAAAGATAATGCTATTTTGTCAGAAATGATAAAAAATGTTTTCAGAGAATTTAAAGTTGAAAAAGCAGGCACAGTTTTTACCGATCCAACAACTGATAATTTATTCGAATTATTCCGCGTTCCAAAGTCAATTTTGTGGGTTGCAGAATATAACAATGAAATTTGTGGCTGTTGTGGAATTTTTCCAAGTGAAGGTTTACCCGATGATTATACTGAGTTGGTTAAATTTTACGTAACAAACAAAGCGAGAGGTAAAAAAATAGGTTTAGAATTGATGAAAAAATCTATAAATTCAGCTAAAGAATTAGGATATAAATATATGTATCTGGAAAGTTTACCCGAATTTGATACCGCATTATCAATGTATCAAAAAGAAGATTTTACGATTTTAGACCATAGACTAGGAAATTCTAAACATTTTGGATGCGATGTATTAATGGTAAAAAAACTAGATTATTAGACAAGTGCCAGGTCAAACATTAAATGATGCATAAAATTTAGGTAAAAATACCTGAAATGAGTTGTGAATAATGCACTTGTCTGGTATTTCACATTATAAATTTAGCTCGACATGACACTAGATACTGTTTGAAATTATATATCTTAAAGAAAAAGAAAGTATCATTTCATGAAATCTAATTTGTAATGTTAAAGTTTGCAAAAATGTTTATTTGAAAAAAGAAATTTGATATACAGATTTAATTTGGTTAAAATCATTATGTTCATTTGTAGAATCATAGTTCAGACATTTTTATTTATTTTTTATAAATTACAAAATCATATTTTCAACTTTTGGAAAAATAATAAAATTATTATATTATAAATTTCAAACAACATCTTCTATAACAAAGCATTGATAATAAAAGAAAAGAAAATTGATTTTTTGTATTAACTTGTAGTATTTTAGTTGAAAACATCTTACAAAGCTTTAAATGTCTGTTACTTAAATTTTTCAAGTATATCAAAAATTTCTTCGGTGGAATCTGTAATAGTCAGCATAATATTTTTGTATTTACCAATTTTTATCATGTGTTCTAAAAATGGATAAACCGGAACTTCTTTTGTCCAGAAATTGGTGTTATAAAATATCATCGGACTTTTGTATCCAACACTTAAATAATGATTTTGAGCTAAATCCTGAAAAATCTCCTGCAACGTTCCAGCTGCTCCGGGAGTAAAAATTATTCCGCCCCGGGCTATTGTCAGCAATCCATCTTCACGTACAGAGTTGGCAAAATATTTAGCTATTTTTGAGGCAAAAGGAGTTGGAGGTTCGTGTCCATAGAACCAAGTTGGTATTCCAAGACTCTCAAATTCATTATTTTTTGGATATTTTTCAATCACTTCCATAGCTACTTCCAACCATTTTTTGTCCATAAAACTTGGTGCCTGTGATAATATTTTTAAAGCATCATCAACTTCAGTTTCGCTTCTCCCGGCAAACCAAGCCCCTACATGAGTTGATTCCATTGCTCCAGGTCCCCCACCCGAACACATTAAATGTCCGCTTTCGGTGAGCATTTTTGATAAAATAACACCTTTACGGTAATTTTCACTATTTCGTAAAGCATTGTGTCCGCCCATTATAGCCACAACTTTTTTTTCGTTATATTTTTTTAAAAAATCGGTAAGTGCATCAGTTATTGAATGGTCGTGTAATCTTTGTGCAAGAGTTTCGATTATTGATTTTTCTGATTTCTCTATTTTCAAATAATGCTGATATACAATATAATCATAAGAATTTGTATAGCTTTCTGGTATTCCGGTAATATATCCTCTAAATAGTGAATCTTTGTCGTAAAGTTTTGAGGGATAACTATTAAATGGAACATCTAGTTTTGGGAAGATAAAATTATTTTCGGAAATATGATTTTTTATTTCACTGTCGAAATTGCAGCCAAGAAAAAAACAATTTCCAAAAGTTGATTTCAGAATTTGTTGTTTTATTTTTGTAAAATCAATATCCTGAAAAGCAATGTTTTCAAAATTATTTCTTGTTTCGAGAGTTTTTTGTAATGATTCAATATTTTCGATTTCAAATATTTTCATAAATTATTGTTATATTGATGTTTATATTTCATGTAAAATTATTTTAAAACATATACTTTTCCAAAACGAAACCAATTTTTTACTGATATTTTAAAGGTTTAAATTAAACAAAAAAAAATCAAAAAATATTTTGATTAGTTTATTTTTTCGAAAAACTATTAAGATTAATATTAACCCCAAATTTAAAACTTAGATTATTTTCGAGAAAAACATTTCCGGCAACCCAACCGTTTGTTTTGGCAACAAGTTGAAAATAAGGAAAAATAATTTTTGAGACTCTAATTTTGAATTTAAAATCCACTAATGCTCTAAGCGAACTTTTTGACGTTGTAAAACGTTGTTCATAAGGTTGTAACCAAGTCATAACTTTTAAAGACGAAAATGTTTGAATTTTGTTAAAATTTATATTGAAATCAAAAAGTTCGGCTTCAATTCCGTGAAAACTATGATTTAAATTTCTATAAAAATGATATGCAAAAATCCAGTTATATTTGGGGGTTTGATAAAAAACAATAGGCGAAACATCACTACCAAAAGAAGTTAAAAAATGACGAAATGCAAAATTTGCATAAGTTTTTCCTTCGGCATTTTCGCCGACTTTTATTCGGTCAAGTCCAAAAAGCATTGGTGAAACAAAGTTGAATAATTGTAAATAACCTTGTTTTCTAAGGTATTTTAAAGGGTCGCCATCGGAAGTAATAACTAAATCAGAGGGTTTTATGTATCTGTCAATTCCAACTCCCGAAGGATGCATACCTCTGTCAATATAATTCTCATTAGGGTGAAATAAATCATAAGTCCAACCTAAAAAATCGAGACCTGTAAAATCTCTGACTTCAACATTTGTACCTTCGGCAGCATTAAATTCGTTTGTAAAAATTTCGGATTCTTCAGTATGACAAATCCAAACATAAGCAAAAGAATTTAAAATACTTAGCATATTTGATGTAAAATATGACTGCTTTTGGTTATAAAAAAAATTGTACTTTTGAAGTTGATATGTAAGCATAAACTCGCCTTCAATTCCGGCTTCCTGAAGTCTGACAAAATTGGGATTACTTTCGGCTTTAAATCTTATTAAATCATTATCGGTAACATGATTAACGCTAACAGCCTCAGAAAAAACTGGAAAAGTATTCATGTCATTAAAACTTTTTACATAAAAAGTTGTCAAAACTGCTCTATGATATTCTTCATGGAGCCAGCCATTTCCAAGTGGAATATAGTTTAAAACATATTCGGTGCCCGACCAAATTATTGATTTTGCAAGATAATCTAAAAAAGGTTTTTTAATTAATGTTTTTTTCATCATTTGGTCTAAACCAAAGTGAGTTATAGCATACAAACTAGACGAAACAGCCAAACTTTGTGACATGCTTGGACTTGAAAATGATGCCAGATAATCAGCAAAATTAACAGAAGTATTTGCTTTATTTACTGTTTTTGCTGCTAAGTTAATATACTGATAATCTATTATTTGAAAATCAAGAACCATTTTTGGTTTTAAGTTGGCAGATGAATCTTTTTGAGAAAAGCCTAGCAAAAAACAGAAAATTATATAAAAGGTGAGAATTAATTTCTTCATTTATAACAACTTTTGATTAAAATTTTGATAGTATTTATTTTAAAATCAGATTTTTTCTTCAACAGACAAAATTTTGCTCAAAATCCGATTGTTTTTTCCATCTCTGATATCGAATTTCGCAGTGGCATAAATTCTTGATGAATATTTACTTAAAATTAAATACGACTGATTAATTATTTCGAGTGCGTCTGACATTTTTTCGGTTTCAAAAATTGTTCCCATTGATGTTAGTTGGGACTCAAAATTTGAATTTTTTATATATGTTACAACTTCTGCAACATATTTGCTTACACTATCGCCTTTATCTACAGGAAATATGCTGAATTCTACAAGTACTGACATTATTTTTTCTTTTTAAATAAATTTTGAATTTTGTTTTTTAGTATGAATTTTTTAACAGATTTTTTTGATGCTTTTAAGTTTCTTTTACAGAATTTAATGCTACTTGTTTTTTCAACTCCTTTTACATAAATAACCGAACAGTAACTCTCTTCTAATTCTCTGAAAGAAATTTCTTTAAATCCATTATTTGTAACAAAAAAATTTAAACTTTCGTGAGTAAAATAATTAATTCGTGTATTTTTAATTCTGTTAAAATCAAATTTTTCAAAATTTAATATGTTGATATACAAAACTCCTTTATCTGTTAATATTTCGTTTATTTTTTTTATTAGTCTAATAGGTTCAAGATATAAATTAAAAACTTTATTAAGAATAATTACATCAAATTTTTCGTCAATTTCAAAAGGGGTTATATGTTTTATATTCAGACCAATATTTCGACCAATTTCAATAAATTTGTTGTTAAAATCAACACCTGTAATTTTCGCATTTAAATTGGCAAAGGGTAACAAATTCCAACCTGCTGCACAACCTATTTCTAGAACTTTTGTATTTTCAGTAATTTTTATGACTTTTGTAATTTCTTGAAATATAGCTTGTCCTGTGTAGATATTAAATTTACTGTGCGAATAATAATCAAGATTTCCTCCAAAATACAGACATTTATAAAAGTAAGATTCTAAAAAATCGCGAAAGCAATCTTCCGAATAGCGAGGATTTGCCTGAATTAAGCCACAATGTTTACACATAACTGTCTTTTGATGAATGGAATGTACATCAACCGAACAAAGCAAATCGAAAGTATTATTCCCGCAAAGGCAACTGACTTCTTCATAATCAATTAATCCATCAGAAATATTCTGGTTAAATTTTTCAACCGACGATTTAATTGAATCTGATACTGATACCTTGTCGATAAAAGGTTGATGATATTTCGCATCAATAATTAATTTTTTATCAATTGTTATCATTTAATATCAATTATTTACTTTAGTTGAAAGTTTAAGATTATCAAAAGTAATTTATAATTCAAACACAGAACAAATAATTTAAAAATAATTAAGTTTTTGTAATTTGTATGAAATTATAATAACCTAAAAAATAATGTGTTACTTATTTAGTAGTTTTCCCGATTTTATAACCTTTTGCAGCAAAAAATAAAATATATAAATATAAAGGAATCAGAATAAAATACGCAGTTTGGTTGTTTGATATTTCTGCAATATATCCGTAAACAAGTGGTAATAAAGCACCTCCCAAAATTCCCATAATAAGTAATGCCGAAGCTATTTTTGTATATTTGCCCAATCCTTCAATTGCAAGGGGCCAAATTGAGGGCCACATAATTGAATTTGCAAATCCAAGAAGTGCGATTGACAAAACTGAAACAAAGCCTGATGTTAATATTGCTGAAATTGAAAATATTACACCTAAAATTGAGAAAATTAATAATGCTTTAGATTGTTTTATGTATTTTGGAATGGCAATTATCCCAAAAATATAGCCAATAATCATTGCACCTAAAGTAATTGAAGCAAAGAATTTGGCTTTAGATGTTTCAAAACCCAGCCATTCTCCATATCTGATTTGAGTGTCAACTGAAATAACTTCTGCACCAACATAAACAAATATTGCCAAAACGCCTAGCCACATATAAGTATATGAAAATATTGATTTTACGGATTTTTCATTATCTGATGAATTCTCGTCATCAGTCGTATCAGGAAGTTTTGAAAGCCAAACCATTAATGCCAGTAGTACTAAAACAAATGTCATAATAATGTATGGCAGAATTACTTTTGAAGATAACGCAGAAAGTTCTGCAATTTTCTGTGTTTCATCTAAAATCGCCAGTTTTGCTTTTAAAGCATCAAAGTCTTTTAAAACAATAAATCCCAGAATAATTGGACTAATAATTCCTGCAATTTTGTTGCAAATACCCATTATACTAATTCGTTTTGCAGCACTTTCAATTGGACCAAGTATTGTAATATACGGATTTGAAGCTGTTTGCAAAATTGAAAGTCCGGTACCCTGAATAAACAATCCTACTAAAAACAAAAAATAATTCTGGCTTAAAGCTGCCGGAATAAAAATTATAGCTCCAACTCCCATTGTTATTAAACCCAAAGACATACCTCGTTTGAATCCAACTTTCTTCAAAATCCACGATGAAGGTAAAGCCATCACAAAATACGAAATGTAAAAGGCAAAAGTTACAAGATAAACCTGAGTTTCGCTCTCTATCTGGCAAACAACTTTAAGATAGGGAATTAAAGTAGCATTTAACCACGTTACAAAGCCAAAAATAAAAAATAATACTCCAATAATTGTAATGGAATATAAATAATCTTTCTTTTCTAATTTATTGTCTATCATATATTTATTTGTAATGGTTTTGATTAATTCTCAATATTATTTCTTTATTCTGTTTTTGGAGGTACAGGGTCGAAACCATGCGTTCCCCAAGGATGACATTTGGATAAACGTTTAACTCCCAGCCATAAGCCTTTAAATATTCCGTGAACTTGAATTGCCTCAACAGTATAAGCCGAACAAGTTGGAATATGTCTGCAAGAATTTGGCAAATAAGGCGATATAAACCATTGGTATAATTTAATCGGCAATATAAAAATCCACCTTAATATCTGAGATATTTGTTTCAAATTTAAATATTAAATAAAATTTAGCAAATTTACATTTTAAAATTGTAAAAATTATACAAATTTTAAGATTATCGAAAAAAAAATAAATCTATAACAAATGAAAGTTTGAATTAATTTCAGATAATATACTGTTAATTAATTTAATAACAATTATATAATTTTTTAAATATCTAAAAATAAGAAAGTTATAAATATTTGAAATTGATTTTAATTCATTAAAATTCAAAACTTTGCATACAATTTTAACATTGTGATAAATAAAAATAACGAACACAGATTTAACAAAATCTGAAAAATAATAATCATTAACTATTTTGTTTTTTATCAATCTGTATTTAAATTTGCCAAATCAAAATGTAATCCATTTGTATGTACAATAAAATAACTGAATTATTAAAAACGTCAGAAAACGCTGCTTTGTGTATTATAACTCAGACAAAAGGCTCTACTCCCCGAAAAGTTGGAAGTAAAATGCTGGTTTATAATTCTGGAAAAATTGAAGGAACAATTGGCGGAGGAACACTAGAAAAAAAAGTAATTGAAGATGCTTTACAAATACTGAAAACAGGTGAACCAAATTACTTTCATCACAATTTGCTTATAGACCATAATATGGGTTGCGGTGGGACAGTTGATATTTACATCGAACCAATTTTGAAAAAGAAAAAACTTTATATATTTGGTGGTGGTCATGTTGGAAAATCACTAGGTTTATTTGCTTATATGCTGAATTTTGATGTAGTAGTAATAGACGACCGATCCGAAATATTTGAAACATGGGACAAAGAAAAATTTGAATTGATAAATAGAAACCATACAGATATTTTACCCGAAATTGATTTTAATGAAAATTCTTTTGTAACAATAATGTCATACACCCACGAAATTGACAGAGATGTTACTGCCTATTGTGCAAAGCAGAATTTAGCATATCTTGGATTAATTTCGAGTACGAGAAAAGTGAAAAAATTTACAGATTATTATCTCGAAAATAAGATATTAACCCAACAACAAATTGATAAAATTGATATGCCGATGGGTGTGAAAATTAATTGCGAAACACCCGAAGAAATCGCTATTTCTATTTTGGCAAAATTAATTGATGTGAGAGGAAAAAAAAATGAATAAAATAAAATTTTTGCTCGGAAATAAACTGACTGAAATAGATTTTTCAGTTAATAAAGATTTAAATACCAACACAACAGTTCTTAATTATCTTAGAAATTTACCCGGAAGAAAAGGCGTGAAAGAAGGTTGTGCAGAAGGAGATTGTGGTGCATGTACAGTTGTTTTGGCTGAGTTAGATTCTGATAACCAACTAAATTACAAAGCATATAATTCGTGTTTACTTTTTTTACCTGTTTTGCACGGAAAACAATTATTAACTGTCGAAGATTTAGCTGATAATCAAGTTCTTCATCCGGTTCAACAAGCAATGGTCGATTTAGATGGCAGTCAGTGTGGATATTGCACACCCGGCTTTGTTATGTCAATTTTTGGTATTTATAAAAACTATGATAATGCAACAGACGAACAGATTTTAGATGCTTTAACAGGAAATCTTTGCAGATGCACAGGATACAGACCTATTATTGAGGCAACTAAAAAATCATTGGAAATAAAAAGAAAAGATAAATTCGATGAAAATAAAACTGAAGTTATCAATATTTTAAAAGATATATTGTCCGAAAATTCTGAAATTGAAATCAATACCGGAAATTACAAATATTTTCTTCCTAACGGAATAAATAAAGCATTAGAACTTATAAAAAAATATCCTAAAGCAACACTAATTAACGGAAGTACAGATATTGCCTTGAAAGTTACAAAACGTAAAGAAGATATTTTTGAAATTATTGACATTTCAGCAATTACCGAATTAAAAAATATTACAGAAACCGATACTGAATATATAATTGGAGCAGGAGTAACACTTGAGCAATTGAAAATATTCTCTGCTGATAAAATACCGGCATTAAATAAAATGTTATCTGTATTTGGTTCAAAACAAGTACGTAACAAAGCAACAATTGGAGGAAATATAGGAACAGCTTCACCAATAGGGGACATTTCAATGACACTTATGGCACATAATTCAATAGTTGAATACGGTGCAGAAAATAATAGTAAAATTCCTTTATATAAGTTTATTACAGGATACAGACAAACAATATTGTCGAAAGGTGAAATTATTAAAAATGTAATTATTCCAAAAAACGAACTTGAAAATATTATAAAATCTTATAAAGTTTCAAAACGAAAAGATTTAGATATTTCAACCATAAGTGCAGCATTTAATCTTAAATTAAATAATGATAATACTGTAAACGAAATAATTATAGCTTTTGGCGGTATGTCAGCCATGACCAGACGAGCAACTAAAATAGAGGATTTTTTAAAAGGTAAAATCTGGAACGAAAATACTTTAGAAGAAGCAGGAAATATTATAAATGAAGAATTTACACCTATATCTGATGCCCGTTCAAGCGATGAAGCAAGAAATTTAATGGCAAAAAATTTACTAATAAAATTCTGGTTCGAATCTCAAAATAAATAAAATATGGAAATGTTAAGAATTAAAAATATAAAATTCTTGTTTAGCACGATGTTAATCTTTTACGCAAAACTGACTTTTTCCCAGCATAATTTTCTGGGTGAAAGTCAAGAATTTATAATGAAACAATATAATAAAGACCCTGAATATTCGATTGAAATTGATACTATCAACAAATATACAACATTAATAACCTGCAAAACTTTTGAACAATATCCATACTACACTTACGAAGTTGATTTACTGAGAAATGTTTGTATGTCTTATGCTTTTGTGTCAAAAGACAGAGAAATTTATGATACTTACGTTGATATTTTAGAGCATATTGGTGAAGTTGTTGAAAGAGACAGTAGTTACCAAAATGTAACTTACAAAGTTGCAGGAAACGGTAAAAATGCTTATTACTCTATAAAACAACCTTTTATAAATAGTACATATTATTCCAGACGAAGTATTTTTTATATTTTGATAACCGAAGAATTGAAAAGTGGAGAAAAATAAAAACATTGAAAAAATGAGCAAAATAGTTCACGAAAGTGCTAAATTTCACGTTACAGGTGAAGCAATTTATATAGATGATATTCAAACTAATGAACAGTTATTGTATGGATATTTATATAAAAGTCCATTTGCTTATGCAAAAATTAAATCTTTTGATTTATCTGAAGCTAAGAATGTTAAAGGAGTTCATGCTGTTTTGTCTTTTCAAGATATTAAGGGAATTAACAATGTTGGACCAATAATTCACGACGAACAGGCTTTGCGTTCTGAATATGTTACATTTAAAGGACAAGTTATTTTCTTAATAGCAGCCGAAAATCAGAAAGCAGGTTTGGAAGCAATTTCAAAAATAAAAGTCGATTTTGAAGAACTGAAACCTGTTTTGACAATAGAAGAAGCAATTGAGCAAAATATACTTTTACATCCTGCTCGCAAAATCGAACGAGGAAATATTGACGAAGGTTTCAAAAATTCAACACATATAATTGAAGGCGAACTAAAAACAGGTTCACAAGAACATTGGTATCTCGAAACTCAGGTTGCACTTGCAATACCAAATGAAGGTGATGATATTAAAATACTTAGCTCAAGTCAAAATCCAATGGAGACTCAACTGCTTGTAGCCGAAGTTTTAGGAATTCCTATTAATGAAGTAGAAGTAGAAGTTCGAAGAATGGGGGGAGCTTTTGGAGGTAAAGAGGCTCAGGCTAATCATATAGCAGCCTGGACTGCTCTTTTGGCTAAAGCTACAAAACGACCCGTAAAAATTAGACTCGAACGAGATGAAGACCAAATTATTACAGGAAAACGTCATCCATTTCTTATAAAATATAAGGCAGGTTTTGATAATTCAGGAAAAATACAAGCGTATTCGGTTGAGTTAAATGCAAATGCGGGTTGTGCAACCGATTTAACCATGGCAATCCTCGAAAGAGCAATGCTTCATGCCGAAAACTCATATTACATTCCTAATGTGAAGATTATGGGTTTTGCCCGAAAAACTAACACAGTTTCAAATACAGCCTATCGAGGTTTTGGTGGACCTCAGGGAATGGTTGCTATTGAAACAGTTATGGATAAAATTGCTCGTAAACTTAATGTCGATTCATCAGAAATAAGATTAAAAAATTTCTATGGTTTATCAGATAATAATATTACTCCTTATGGTCAGAAAGTTGAAAACAACAGATTGCATACACTTTGGGAACAAATTTCAAAAACCTCGGATTATATAAACAGAAGAAAAATAATTGATAAATTTAATTCTGAAAATAAGTTCTATAAAAAAGGGTTAGCTGTAAATCCTGTAAAGTTTGGAATTTCGTTCACAAGTTCATTCCTAAATCAGGCTGGTGCTTTGGTTAATGTTTATACAGATGGCTCAGTACTTGTAAATCATGGAGGTACAGAAATGGGACAGGGTTTAAACACCAAAATGCAGCAAGTTGCAGCAATTGAATTTGGAATTGATTTATGTAATGTTAAAGTAAATGCTACAAATACATCAAAAGTTCCAAATACAAGTCCCACAGCTGCTTCATCGGGTACTGATATGAATGGAATGGCTGTGAAAATTGCCTGTGATAAAATAAAATACAGAATATCTGAAGTTATTGCTAATGAATTTAATAAAGATACTACTTCAAAAATATCCTGTAAAGAAGATATAGTTTTTGAGAATAATTTAATCATCGATTCAAAAAATCCCGAAAGGAAAATTTCTTTTAAAGCTGCAATTCCAATTGTTAGATTTAATCGAGTAAGTTTGAGTGCAACAGGTTTTTATAAAACTCCCGGAGTAAATTTTGACAGAGAATCCGGCAAGGGTAATCCTTTCTATTATTTTGCATTTGGAATGTCGGTTAGTGAGGTTTTAGTTGACGTACTAACCGGTTATGTTGAAGTTTTAAGAACTGACATTTTGCATGATGCCGGAAAATCAATAAACGAAAGTATTGATATTGGACAAATTGAAGGCGGTTTTGTACAAGGTTTAGGCTGGGTTACTACCGAAGATTGTAAGTGGGATTTAAAAGGTACTTTATTAAATCATTCGCCTGATACTTATAAAATTCCGAGCGTACAGGATATTCCAAAAGATTTTAGAGTAAAACTATTGGAAAATGCAGCAAATCCAAATACTATACATCAGAGCAAAGCTGTTGGTGAACCTCCATTTATGTTAGCAATTTCGGTTTGGCTTGCTATTAAAGATGCAATTTCGGCTGTTGCGGAACATAGATACGAACCTGTTTTTCATTTACCTGCAACCAACGAACATATTCTATTATGGATTGAAGAATTGAAAAAAATGAAACACTAATTTTATTCAGAAGTTGATTAATATTTTATATATGATGTTAATTATTAAAAATTTAACTCAAAAATGTCATTTCATAAACTTTTTCAGTTTGTAAAGGCGAGGCATGCCTTGTATCAATAATGAAATAATGACCTTACTATCTGTAAAATGGTTGAGTTGTTAATCATTTTGCAAAATAAATATCCGTCTGATGTTTTTAGAATGTCAGACGGAATATTAATTTTTATTTAAATTGATTTCAAAACTTCATACTCTGCTAATTGAATGTTTTTTTGCATCATCGATAAAATTGCTAAAGCGTCAATTAAAGTCGAACTTTTAAAATTAAAATAATCGTACTTGTCTTTTAAATAATCAAATCCGAGATAGTTGTTAATTATTTGTTTTTGAATTTCATCATTTGCATAACTGAGCATAAGAATCTGATAATCTTCTATATTTTTCTTTAAGTTTTTATCATTTTCGTCGAGCTCCATTATTTCTTTGCAAACTTTTTTGTCGTCTTTATTTTCAAATTCTGTAAAAGTTGAAGTTTCAGAATTTACTTTCCGAATCATTGTCAACATCAAGCTATCTAACTCATTTTCTAATTCTAAAGTACTGGCTTTTATTTTTTCAATTTCAAGTTTCTGAGTCTCAGTTTTGGTACTGTCGAGCTTAAATTCTGTAACAAAGCTTTCGTTTTTAAGTTTAAACATTTCTACAGTTTTTATATTCTGCTGATAAATTGAATCATATTGCACCAAAATATCTTTCGAAATATTTACTGCCGAAAGACTGTACATAAAAGAAAATCCGATGGAAATCAACATTATAATAAACAGAAAATTAGTCTTAGTTTCGTTTGCTTTTCTGAAAACACTTACTAAATATACTGGCAAAAAGATAGTTGCCAATAAAAGTGGTCCAAAATAAAATAAAATATTGGTATAGGGCCAATGCATAATTTTGAAAATAGGTCCAAGAATTAGAAATGTGATAGTTATATATCCTATTACTGAAAGCAAAATATTTTTCTTTTCGGTTTGCTCTCTGTACGAAACTATAAAAAACAGTGGTAAAAATGTTGAAACTATTATAAACGTGCCAAGTACCAAACTAACACCAGCTCCGGGTAAATGATAAATTTTAAAAGTTGCACCTATAACTAACAGTATTGTAGCCAATACACCTGAAATAAACATTACTTTTTTCATATTTTGAAATTTTAAATTTGTGGATAATAAAGTTTGATGTTGAATATTCTTAAATACTGAATTGTCAATATTTTGAATGAAATTATTGTAAGCTGTCATAAAATCTGTACCTTTTAAAATTTCCGGTTCAATACAACAGCAAACATGGTCAACCATTTCGTCTAATAAAACTTCCATAGTTATACCTTTTTTACTGATTTCGAGGTAAATAAAATCAATATTTTCGTCGCTTAACTTATTCATACAATTGAAGGATAAGGTTTTAAAACATAGTTCATAACTTTGACAAATTCAATAAATTCGTCAATTTTTACTGCAGCCCAATTTTTACCTTCTTTGGTTATGGAATAATAAATCCGAACTCTTTTTCCAATTTTTTCGGTTTCGGTAGTTACATAACCCTCTGTTTCTAACTTGTGCAAAACAGGGTATAGTGCTCCGAATGTTAATTTTACTCCCCCTTTTGATAATTCTTCAACTTTTTGAGTAATTTCATATCCATACATTCTAGGAGTTTCGGATAGTAATTTTAGAACAATTGTCCTCAAAGTACCTTTTAACAAATCGTTTGAAATCATAATTTATAAATTTAAATTTTTACAAACATATATAAGAATTTTATATATAACAAAATTATATATAAGAATATTGTATAGTGAATATAAAATATTTTTAATATTAGTTTTTAAGGACGATAGTTCGTTATATTTTAAACACATAGAAGAGATAGTTTATTTATATTTAATTTTTATTTTAATATTTAAGTTAATAACCTTAGTTCGATGTAAGAAAAAATTGTAACTTGTTGTCGTCCTCTAAGGAACTTGTGGAAGTAATACTAAAACGTCATCAAGTTTAGGGATAAAAATATACATATATCAGGCGTTTTCACCTGATATTCTACGCTTTAAGGTGAAAACACCTCAAAGGTGCAGTGGTGTTTTTGATGTAGGTTTAGTATAAGCACTGAAATAGTAAAAAAGTAAAGCTGAAATCACTGATGTTTTCTAAATTTACATCATTTAGTCCTTTTTTTAAATCCACAAGTTGTTTTCAACATGACATTTTAGAATGTTTGCTTATTATAAAGTATTTATCTAAAATCTAACATCGAACTCAGGTTAATAATTTTATTATACTATTCCCAAATACTGTGTTAATAATTACCAAAAAAAATGTCATTGCTTTGCGAACTGAATGCAATTACTGGGATAATTTAGATTTTACCAATATTTTACCTTGACGATGTATATAGTAAATTGATTTTTAAATTATAATTTCGTAAAGTAGAATTAATACATTCGTTGAATATTAAACTATTGTAAAAAAAATCACGATATAAAAACCTTCGTAGAAGTTAAAACTATTGTAATTAAAATGTTTGATGTTCTAGTAAATCAAAAATATCCAATCAAAGTTGTTAGGTTACTTATCAAACATAATTTAATATTTGTACTTGAATTATTGTCAGTTACAGTTATTAAAAAAATATCATTATAAAATAAATAGTTTTAATCAACAATATTCTTACCTTTGCCGGCTTAAAATTAAAAAATACTTTTCAAAAAATGATAACTGTATCAAATTTAACAATTCAATTTGGTAAAAAGCCTTTGTTTTCCGATGTTGATTTAAAATTTACTTCCGGAAATTGTTATGGTGTAATAGGTGCAAATGGTGCCGGAAAATCTACATTTTTAAAACTAATATCTGGTGAATTGCATTCGACAAGAGGCTCAGTGTTTTTGGGTTCTGGCGAAAGATTGTCGGTATTAAATCAAAACCATTTTGAGTTCGACGAATTTAAAGTAATTGATACCGTTTTGATGGGTCATAAAATATTGTGGAATCTTATGAAAGAGAAAGATGCACTTTATATGAAGCCCGATTTTGATGAAGCTGATGGAATGAAAGCTGCAAAAATGGAAGACGATTTTGCATCAATGAATGGATATACTGCCGAAAGTGATGCTGCAGAACTTCTTAGCGGACTAGGAATTAAAGAAGAGTTTCATGATGTTTTGATGAAAAATATCAGTGGTAAAGAAAAAGTAAGAGTTTTACTTGCACAGGCATTATTTGGAAATCCGGATAATTTATTACTCGACGAACCTACAAACGACCTTGATTTAGATACAGTTCTGTGGCTCGAAAATTATCTTGCAAATTTTGAAAATACAGTAATTGTAGTTTCACACGATAGACACTTTTTAGATAATGTTTGTACTGATATTATTGATATCGACTATGGTAAAATCAGTTGCTTTTCGGGTAACTATACTTTCTGGTACGAATCTAGTCAATTAGCATTAAGACAACAATCTACACAAAATAAAAAATCGGAAGAAAAACGCAAGGAGTTGCTCGAATTTATAGCTCGATTTAGTGCAAATGTTGCAAAATCGCGACAAACAACAAGCCGTAAAAAAATGCTCGAGAAACTTAAAGTTGACGAAATTGTTCCTTCAACAAGAAAATATCCCGGAATTATTTTCCAGCCTGAAAGACAAGCCGGCGACAAAATAGTTATAGTTGAGGATTTAAGCTACCATACCGACAATAAATGTTTATTTAAAGATGTTTCGTTTACGGTAAATAAAAACGATAAAATTGTTATTTTATCACGTGACAGTAGAGCAGCTTCGGCTTTATTTAAAATTCTGGCAGAGGAAGAACAGCCTCAAACCGGAAAATTTGAGTGGGGTCCAACTATTAAAAGTGCTTATCTTCCTATGGATAACTCTTCGTATTTTGAACGTGACCGAACTTTAATAGATTGGTTATCACAATTTACTAATAATACTGAAGAAAATTTTATAAGAGGATATCTTGGCAGAATGTTATTTACTACCGACGATATTCAAAAAAGTGTGAAAGTGCTTTCGGGTGGCGAAAAAATGCGTTGCATGATTTCAAGAATGATGCTACAACAACCTAATATGCTTTTGCTTGACCATCCAACAAATCATCTTGATATGGAATCTATTCAGGCATTTAACAATAATATCAAAGTTTTTCCCGGACAATTACTTATGGCATCACATGACCACGAATTTATAAGAACAACTTGTAATAGAATTATTGAAATAACTCCCAAAGGAACAATTGATAAACAAATGGATTTTGAAGAATACCTTACCGACGAAAATATTAAAAAATTAAGAGATTCAAAATACTTGTAATTTATTAGAGATTGTTTTAAATTTTGTTAGAGTATATTTTTAATGCGAATTAATGGTTAAAAATTAAAACTCACAACCATCATGTTTAAAGTCTGATGTGAATTTGAAATGAGCAAGTTATAATTGTAAATATGAAAATCAAATAGCATTATTTTTTTCAGATATACAATTTTGAGTTCTTTTCAAATTCCCAAGCGTAAGTTCTACAATGACATGCAGGACTTTAATTTCAGTTATAAACTTCAACCCTTAATTCGTTTTATTAACTTGAGTATTTCAATTAAAGCAAGATTTTTCCCAAGCATCAAGAGAAAAGTTTACTCCTAATGTCGTGAAAAAGTTCTTCTTAATGAAATTTAAAAAGAGTTTTGACTTATCACAGTATTTGGAATTAGTACGTTATACTAAAACGTCATCAAGATTAGCGATAAAAATATACATATATCAGGTGTTTTCACCTGATATTCTACGCTTTGAGGTGAAAACACCTCAAAGGTGCAGTGGTGTTTTTGATGTCGGTTTAGTATTAATTAATTTAATTGCTATATTTTATAAACCATGTCTATATCCTTTGAAAAGCCATATTAAAATTGTAAATATTGCAACTATTAATATTATAAAAATAAAATCAATTACAATTGCTGTTATTAACTGACCTTTATGGTCTATAACTACATTAACCTGCGAAACAAAATTCAATAATCTTATAGATTTAATTAATGAAATTACAGCCAAAACAAAACCTGCAATACCAACAATAACTCCAATAAATAATGAATGTGTTTTTTTTGCTTTAAAAGATGTTATTATTAACGAAAAACACATTATAAGACTAATAATTGAAAAAATAGCAAACCACAGAGGTTGAATTATTGTAAAACTTGACATAGTTTATATATTTTTAAATTTATATTTTTACACCTATAACAAGAACATCATCAGTTTGTTCGTGAGTACCTTTCCAATCCGTGAATTTTTCTTGTAAAAAAAGCTTTTGTTCTTGCATCTTTTTTTTGTTTAACGAAAGTAATAATTCCTGAAATCTTTTAGTCTTAATTTTATCACCTTTTTCACCACCAAACTGACTTTCAAAACCATCAGAAAAAATGTAAAAAACATCACCTTTTTTCATTTCAATTTGGTGATTTGTAAATTGTTTATCGTCGTTTGGATGCACTCCAATAGGCATTCTATCAGATTTTATTTCTTCAATTAAATTAATATCATCTGTTTTTTCAGATAATGATTGGTTATTTCTGATAATCCATAAAGGATTGTGAGCACCAGCATAGTACAAAATATTAGTTTTTGAATTTAGCGAACAAAATGCAATATCCATTCCATCTTGCTGCTCGCCGATTTCTCCGGTTTGCTGTAACATTTTTTTGATGTAAATTCTCATGTCAAATAAAATCTGAGCCGGAGAATTAACATTATTGCGGTTTACAATTTCGTTTAAAATACTTATTCCCAATATACTCATAAATGCACCGGGTACTCCGTGTCCTGTACAATCGGCAGCAACTATTGCATTAAAATCGTCAAAACTTCTGAACCAGTAAAAATCGCCACTTACAATATCTCTGGGTTCCAAATATACAAAATTTTCTGAAAAAACATTATTTAATATTTCGGGTTTAGGAATGATTGCCTTCTGGATACGTTTTGCATAATTAATACTGTCGATAATATTTATATTTTGCTTGGTTAACAGATTCTTCTGTATTTCAATTTCTGCAAAAATATTTCCATTTTCGATTGCAATACTTGTATAGATAGCAATATTCCGCAGAAGGTTTAGATTATTTTCGGTGTATGCATTTTTATTATAACTTTGAATACTAATTGTACCAATACTCTCATTATTACGAATTAATGGTAAATAAATTATTGACGAAACATAATTTCCCGAAAGTGGTTTTTTTCGTTCTTTCATGTATCTGATATACTCAACATCCATATCGCTAATAAAAATTTCGTGTTTTTGTTCAAAACAAATTACAGCCAGACGATTCTTATCGGATAAATCGTAGAAAAAAGGGACATTTGATTTATTTTCTTCTTTAGAATAAACCCAAATACCATTTTTTGATGGTTGATAAATACCTATTGTAAAAACAGTTGCGTCCATTAACTGATTTACATGATTGTAAACCGTATTTACAATTTGCTCTATATTTAGTATTGCTGTAATTTCTTTCCCTATTTCGCTCAAAATCTGAATATCACTATACAATTTTTTCAGCGCATCTCTTTGTTTTGCAACTTCTTCTTTTTGCAAATTTAATTCAATATTTTTTTCTTTGGTTTCTTGTTTTTGAATTTCAGTAAGTTCAAGTGATATAATAAGTTCCTGTTCTCTTTTAATATCATTAGTAATATCTTTAAGGAAAAATAAAAAATCTTTTTCGTTAGTATCAGTATCTATTTCGCCAACATTTAGTTCGACCATAAAAGTAGATTCATCTTTACGGAAAACTTTTTGTCGTTTGCGGTCGCCATTTAGTATTTTGTCTATTTTTATTAATCGCATTATTTTGATAACAGGCTTATTTACAAGTTCAAAATCATCATAACCAAGTAATGAAAAGCAATGGTTGCTCACAGATTTAATAGTCCCATTTTTAGATAAAACCAAAATTAATTCGGGCGAACTGTTTAATATTGATTTAATTTGCTGCTCACTTTTAGCAAGAAAGGTTTTTTGTTGAAGCAGAGCATCTTGTATTGCCTGCATTTCTTCCATAGTCTGTCGAAGTTCTTCTTCTGTAGCAACAAGTTCATCGTTTTTTGTTTTGGTTTCTTGTTTTTGGGCTTGTGTAAGTTCAAGTGATATAATAAGTTCCTGTTCTTTTTTAATATCGTTTGTAATATCTTTTAGAAAGAATAAAAAATCTTTTTCGTTATTATCAGTATCTATTTCGCCAACATTTAGTTCGACCATAAAAGTTGTTTCATCTTTACGGAAAACTTTTTGTCTTTTTCGGTCGCCATTTAGTATTTTGTTGATTTTAATTAATCGCATTATTTTGGTAACAGGCTTATTTACAAGTTCAAAATCTTCATATCCAAGTAATAATTTACAATGGTTGCTTACAGATTTTATTGTTCCATTTTTATTTAAACTTAAAATTAATTCGGGCGAACTGTTTAATATTGATTTAATTTGCTGCTCACTTTGTTGGATAAGTTCTTTTTGTTTCAAAATATTTTCTTGTACCGAATTAAGTTCTTCAATATTCTGTTTTAGAATTTCTTCTTTATTTTTTAATTCTCTGGCTTGTAATTTTGTCTTTTCAAGAAGTTTAGCTGTTTCTGTTGCAACCTCAAGTTTAAACAAAGTATTTGAAATATTTTCAGAAACATCAGTAATAAATTCTTTAATGTAATTATCGAATTTTTGAAATGCTCCTATTTCAATAACACCATATATTTTATCTTCAATTAATAGTGGAATAATCAATAAACAAGCAGGTTGTGCTTTTCCAAGAAAAGATGAAATTTCAAAATAGCTGTCAGTGATATTTTCGAGATAAATTACTTTTTTTTCAATTGCACAAGTTCCTATTAATCCATCTCCAAAGTTAATGTTCTGTTTTTCTGCATTATTTAGATTAATTCCATATCCTGCAATAAGTTGGAGTGATTTAGAGTTTTCAGAATTAACTGAAATAAAAAGAGCACCTTGTGCAGCTTTTACATAAGTAACTAAAAAAGTAATTATTTTATTAGACAACTCGTTGATATTTTCTGATTTATCACTTAAAATTCTTACTATTGAGTTTAGTCCTTCCGATTTCCATTCACGAATATTTTCGTAAATTTTCAGATTTCCAGCTTCGGCTTCGTTCTGTTTTAAATTTGAAAATAATCTTGAAAAAGAGTAAATTATGAAAATAGAAACCATTAAAACAACTAATCCAATAACAGACAGTAAATACTGTTGAAAAATTCCAAACTCATAGTATTGTGTACCATTATTTACAATGTTATCTGAATTGTAAAAGTAAAGACTTATTAATGTAAATAATATTATAAAAAATATTATAATAGTAGTCATTACAAGTGTTTTGTGTTTACTTGTCATTTGTTTACTAGTTTAAGATGTTCCCGATTTAAAAATTGTTTTATTGTTGTCGGTTTTTTATTTGTTAAATGTTCGTAGAATTTTGATATTTTAGGTTCTTGCTGAAATCTTGGTAAAAAATGAAGCATTATCATAACCATTATCATCGGAACCTGCACTTTATCTTGTTTTTTTATAAAATAAAACCTTAGCGGATTTGTGTTTTGATATTTGATATTTAAATTTAGTATTTCTCTGAATAAATCTTGAATTTTGTATAAGTTCTCGTTTTCATCTCCTGTAATTTCATAAGCTTGGTTTTTATAATTATCAAAATTTTCTAAAATAATTGCAGCAGTTTCTGCAATATTTTGGATATCAATCCAATTAAATTTGGCTTTGAATGATGGTAAAATTATTTTCTGTATTTGGTTTATGTCTTTATATAAAGTTGTTGTAAGATTTTGCATAAAGTAGGGAAATTTCATTATTAATATTTGAAATAAAATCTTCAAAAATCAGATTAACTGTAATTTCGGGTCGTGAGAGTTTTGTTTGAATTATTACATCGTTTTTCTTTTTGTATTCTGGGTCAACTCCAATTATTAATTTTGTAGAACTGGAATTTCCCCATTTGCCCAATTCGTAAAGAGTTATTGGATTAAGAGTTTCCTTTGCAAACCAAAATACTAAAAAATTTGAAATTTTAAGATGCTCAAATTCCCAAACTATTTGCTTCTCTGATTCTTCTGGATTGTCTATTGGAAAATTGGGTCGTCTTGGATTAAAAATTATTAGATTTTCATACTTAATAATATTTTCAATTACAACTGTTTGCCAATCAGTACAGTTTGAAATTCCTCCTCCCAAAAATAATTTAATATATTTTTTGTTTTCTGAAGTTATAATAAAATTTTCTAAAGCAGTATATACTTTAAACATAAATTATTGTAATTTATATTGTTATAAAATTTAATATAATAAAAAATAAGCCTAGTGTTATGTCAAGCTAAAGTTGTCAGGTGAAAACACCTGACAAGTGCATCAATCACAACACATTTCAGGTGTTTTCAGTTGAAATTTAAGCGTCATTTAATGTTTGACATGACACTAGAATATTCTTTTTATTTTTATTTCAATTTTCTACACATGAAACTACCATGAAATTTTGTAAGTACTTTCGCCAGTTTTTTCGACTTTACCTGAGAAAATATCGCACATTTCTAAAATACCAAGCCAAACTCCAATATAAAGTGTTTCGTCATATCCGGGGGCTGGTGCATACATAATAATATGATTATCACTTTCTTCAATAATATTTCGAGGAATAATATCATCTCCCGAATGGTTTGCTAGAAATCCTTCGGCTTCGTATTTAACATAATCTAAAGCAGTTTTAAGATGGTCGGGTAATCCAACCGTTCTTTTTATTGTAGGATAAACTCTTTTACCTAAGTCAATTATAGCTTTTTTAGGGTCTGCAAATGTGTTAGAATAATTAGATATAAATAACTGCCAATATTTTGTGTCGTAAAAATCTTCGGGGTCTAGTTCGAGATGATTAAGTCCTATATCATTTTGCAGCTGCTCGTTACTTTTTGATAATACCTCCGGTTTTGCACTCATCAAAACTCCGGTTAAAGTTATAAATTTTCCTTTTATCTCAGCCATAATATTTTATATTTAAGGTATAAACAAAATCTAAATTATATTAAACCAAATATATAAATATTATATATAAAACTATTAAAATATTTATTTATATTTTCAAATGACTAAATATTACAATTCAATTTACTTATATTCAGGATTTTATTTATTTTAATTGAGGTTGATTAATTCATTTTCCTAATCAACTTTTTATAAAATATTGTGTCATTTTTTTTTTGATTGTTTTATTCAAATTCTAAATAGCTTCCATCTCAAGTTTTACAAAATCAATTAGTTCTCCTATATATTTTTTTGAGAAATCGAATTTTATACCGGCAATAGTATAAATTTCGGGTATTGTAAGTGAATATCCTAAACTTAATGCTTTTTCGTATTGCAGTAATGTTTTTTCGGGATTTTGTTTATAATTTTTCCAAATAGATATTGCACCAAATTGAGCAATAGCATATTCGATATAATAAAAAGGAACTTCAAAAATATGCAGCTGTTTTTGCCAAGAGTTTACAAAATACCATTCGCAAGTTTCCCAGTCGATGTGTTTTCCTGAAAATTCTTTTGAGATTTTTGTCCAGTTTTCAATTCGGTCTTCAACTGAATGATACGGATTTTCGTATATCCAATGTTGAAATTTATCAATTGTTGCAATCCATGGCAGAATTTTAATTACACGTTCTAATTGTGCTTTTTTTGCTCTTTTAAGTTCATCTTGATTATCAAAAAAAATATCCCAGAAATTCATGGAAATTAATTCCATCGACATTGATGCAAGTTCGGCAACTTCAGAAGGCAGCGATTTAAAATTAACAAGTTCTAAATCTTTACTCAAAAATGAATGAATTGCATGTCCGCCTTCGTGAACCATTGTTGTAATATCAGATAAATTTCCGGCAGCATTCATAAAAATGAAAGGTATATTGCTTTCGTACAACGGATAATTAAAACCTCCGGGAGCTTTTCCTTTTCGTGAATCTAAATCAAGAAAACCATTAGTTTTCATTGTTTTTAAAAATTCGCCATACTGAGGTTTTATTCTTGTAAAACATTTTATTGTTTTGTCTATCAACTCTTCGGCTGTTTCAAACGGTTTTATTGGTGGTTTTTGTTCGATATCAACTTCCAAATCCCAAGGTTTTAATTTTTCGAGTTTCAGTTTTTCTTTTCTTTCGAGATTTAAGACGTCAATTAGAGGTATAACAGTTTCTTTTATTGCTTCGTGTATTTCAAAACAGTTTTCTTTTGTATAATCAAATCGTCCAAGACTTGTTAATTTATAATCTCTGAAATTTTGAAAACCAGCATTTAAAGCAATATTATTTCTCAGCTTTATTAAACTGGTCATTAATATATTAAGAGCTGTAACATCTTTTACTCTGCGGTCGTTTGATAATCGGTAAACTGTTTCTCTAATATTTCTGTCGGTATTTTTTAAGAAGAGTGCTGCTTTGTGCAAAGTCATTTCTTCTTGGTTATAAACAATTGTCATTTTGGAATTTATAACTCCATACTCTTGCTCTTTTGTCTGAAGTTTTGCGATAAGCGGAATATTTTCCTGTCTGAAAATTTCAATTTCTTTTCTGATTGCACGAATAACGGTAAAATATTTCTGCTGATTTAGACTATTTATAAATTTGCAGTTAATAAATTTTAAATCAAGTTGATTAGAATATTTATTAATTTCGGGTTCGATATTATTTATGAAAAATTCAAAATTCAGAGCTAATTCTTTATCAGTAGTGTTACAGTTCATTTTAATATATCGCCAAGCCAAATCTTCTTCTAAAACAGCCTCGAGTTCGCTTCGGTTTAAAAGCCATAATTCTAAATCTGCAACTGACTTAATATTTCTTTCTGATAAATCAACATAAAGATTTTCAATATCTTTCCAAACTGTTATTTTTAGTTGTTTTGGAACAAAATTTCTTTCCATTTTTTAAAGTTTAATTTTTTTTTAGGAATATTTCACCAGTTAAAACCTGTTGTTTTTTATTGCCAATATTGTAATATCATCTCGTTGAGGTTCTTCGGCTTTGAAATTGAAAAAAAATTCGGAAATTTTATCATTTTGCTCTTTAATGTCGTAATTTCCAATATTTTTCAATAACTTAGTTAAACCGTTTGTACCAATTTTTTTACGGTTAGTGTCGTTCTGGTCTATGTAACCATCTGTTGTTAAATATAAAACATCATTTGTCTCGAATAATATTTTTTTATCTGTAAAATCAATTAACGCAGATTGCATTTGTTCGCCTCCAATTGATTTTCGGTCGCCTTTAAAAATTTCGAGATTGTTACTTTGTGCTTTATAGATATATAGAGGACGTTTTGCACCAGAAAATGTGATATTATAATTATTGTTTTCAATTTTCTCGAACATACACAAACACATATCCATTCCATCAGAAATATCTGTTTGTTCGTAGTTTAGAGCTTTCTTTATTCGTTTGTTTAATTCTTGCAAAATTTCTGATGGTGTATAAATATTTGCAATGTTTACAATTTCTTCAAGTAACATTGTTCCAATTAACGACATAAATGCTCCCGAAACCCCATGTCCTGTACAATCGATTACAGATATGTAAAAGTATTCTTTATCATTATATTCCAACTCATTATACCAATAATAGTCGCCAGAAACAATTTCAAGAGGCAAATAAAATAAAAATGTTTCAAAATGTTTTTCAATTTTGGTTAATTCGGGCAAAATTGCATTCTGAATATTTTTTGCATAACGTAAACCGGCATTAATATTTTCGTTTTTAATTTCGATAATTCGTTTTTGCTTTTCAATATGTGTGTAAGTTTCTGAATTTTCGAGAGCTATTGATGTATAGATAGCAACGTTGCTTAATAAATTTACATGAAATTCGTTGTAAGCATTAATCTTATGTGTCTGAGTTGTAATAGTTCCAATTGCTTTATTATCTTTAGAAATAATTGGAATAAATATTATAGATTCCATCATTTCACCTTTTTTTCTTATTTCTTTATCTGTAAAATATTTTGAATATTCAGATGAAAATGAATTTATTAAAATACTTTTTTGTGAATTAAAACATAAATTAGCCAGATAATTTTCGTCAACCTGAAGGTTAAAAACAGGCGTATATTCTTTGCTCTCTTTTGAAACCGGAAATACAAGTTTATCAGTATTTTTATCGTAAATTCCAATACTGAAAACATCAATATCAATAATATCTTTAACGTGATAATAAACGCTTTCGATAATTGTTGTTAAATTTAAACTCGATATTATTTTTTTCCCGATTTCGCTCAGTATTTTCAGATTTTCATAAGATTCTGTAAGTTTTTCATTTTTTGTGGCAAGTTCTTCTGTAGTCGAAAGTAATTCCTCGTTTACAATTGCAAGATTTTCTGAATTTATCAGAATTTCTTTATTTTGTTCTTCAATTTTTTTTGTACGTTCTATTACTTTTTGTTCAAGTGAAATGTTAATTTCTTCGAGTTGTTTGTTTACGTTTAATAAATCGTTTATTAATTTACGATTCTGAAATTTTAAATTATATGTTTCAACTGCCTTATCAATAGTAAGTTTTAAATCTTCAATTTTCCAAGGTTTTAACATATATCTGTAAACATTTCCTTTGTTAATTGCGTCAATAACATCATCAACATCAGCATAAGCGGTTAAAATAATTCTTGGAATATCCGGATAAATATCAATAGTTTTAACAAGAAATTCGACACCGGTCATTTCGGGCATTCTCTGGTCGGTTATCAGAACCTTAATTTCGTTATTATGCAAAATTTCCATTCCTGCTTTAATGGACATTGCAAGGTGTATGTTATAATATTTTCTGTAGGCAAGTTTGAAAATTTCCAAATTCGCTTCTAAATCATCTATATATAAAATATTGTCAAGTTTTTCTCCTGCATTATCCATCACAATTTTTCTTTCAAATTGAATAGATACAAATATATATTATTTTTTTTCAGAATTATTATTTTTTATTATTTTTTCATTAGCTGATAAAATAAATTAACAATTAGCATTATTTTTATAATTTTGGCAGCAAATTATAACAAAAACAATATTTTTTAGTTTTTAATAATTATTTGATAGCGTAAATTAATTGCGACTTTTACATAAAATACCCAAAATGTCATCCAGTATGGAACTCTTTGATGTATGCAGTAAAGTTATATTAAGTATATCTGAAAGATTGAATGTAAATATATTACAACAAATTTACTTTTTATTTCAATAAGAGCAAAAATCCACGAGTTCATTTCAAGATGACATGATTTTTGGAAAAGTCACTACTTTTGTACACAATCAATTATTTAACCAAATATTAATTTTAAACCAAACTTACACATGTTAAAATCAATGACCGGCTATGGAAAAGCTACTTTTGAAAATGATAAACGAAAAATTACCGTTGAAATTAAATCAGTAAACAGTAAATCAATTGACATTCAAATGAAAATTCCTCAAATTTTCAGAGAAAAAGATATTGAACTCAGACATCAGCTTTCGACATCAATTCAAAGAGGGAAAGTGGATTGTTTAATTGAATTTGAAGATAAAGATATTCCGGTAAAATCAATAATTAATCAAGTTGTTGTAAATGAATATTATAGACAATTCAAAAATATTTCTGAAAATTTGAATTATGATTTTGAAAAAATGTCTGTTTTTGAACTTATTATGCGTTTACCTGATGTTATGAAAACAACAGATAAACAAATAGATGAACAGGAATGGCACGATGTAACCAATACTTTTCTTCAAGCAATTGAAGAATTTGAAAAATTTAGATTGCAGGAAGGAAGATCAATTGAAAAAGATTTACTTGCCAAAATTAATATGATAGAAATTAAACTTACTCAAGTTGAACCATTTGAAAGAGAAAGAATTAATGTAGTTAAGAGTAAAATAATTTCTGCTTTTAACGATTTAAAAGAAATTGACATTGATAAAAACCGACTTGAGCAGGAATTAATTTATTATCTCGAAAAGATTGATATTAACGAAGAAAAAGTCAGACTGGCAAATCATTGCAGGTATTTTGTTGAAACAATAAAAAAAGAAAATGCTCCGGGGAAAAAATTGGTTTTTATATCTCAGGAAATTGGACGCGAAATAAATACACTAGGTTCGAAAGCTAATCAATATAATATTCAACGCTTGGTTGTAGAAATGAAAGATGAACTAGAACAAGTTAAAGAGCAATTAATGAACGTTTTATAACTTAAAATATATTTTTAAAACGGAATTGAAAAATTTATCAATACTATAAATATATGATAATTTGATAATTCCGTTTTTTAGATTTTTTCAAAAAGCGGGTCAATTGAATTTATACAACCACCACAAATATTTGCAGCTTCTCTACAACCGCCATCACAAACATATTGATATTTACAACTTTTACACATTTCAGGTTTATAATCTTTCATTACAAATTTTCTCCATAAGTCATTATTTTTCAGTTTTTCATATTCCGAAAAATGAATTATTCTGTTTTCGGAATGATTACAAGCACGAATAAAACCTGATGGGTCGATAGTAAAAAAATCAATTGCAGCTGAACACCTTGAGCCAATTTGCAGATTGGTAAAATTATTTTTTTTAATAATACATTTAGGCAGCTCAGTACCCACACTTCCTTTACGATTAGCTTTTTGCAAAACCTCTTCAGCAATTTCAAGCATCATGTTAGTTTGCTCAACTGACATAAAAAGTTCGTTACGGTATTTTAATCCTCTGCCACCAGGTAAAAATCTGTTTAACAATAAATTATCAGCACCTGCAATAAGAGCATTTGAAATAGTTTCGTAAAGTTCGCCAATATTCTTTTTTGTTGCTGTAATATTTACTGTTGTTGAAATATTACGCTTTTTTGCTTCAACAAACCAATGTATAATTTTCTCAGGATTTCCACTTTGAGTGTGATAATTATAGGTTTTTAATCCCGGAAGACTCATACTTAAATGAACATCAAACTTTTGGAATAAATCAAGATATTTTTCAGTCATAATTCCACCATTTGAAATGACATATATTTTGGGCGGAGCAATTCGTTCAACAAGTTTATTATTAACTGTTTCAATATATTTTGATTGAAGAGTCGAAGCAAATTCAATTAATTGGTCAAAACCATTTTTTAACAAAGGTTCGCCTCCTGAAAATGCAATATTTAATATTCCTTTTTCTGTTAAAACTCTTAAGATATTTTTCCATTCTTCAATACTTAATTCTTCATTTTTAGAAAATTTACTATTTGGAGCTTCCCATGGACAAGAACAAAACAAACACAAATGATTACATTTATAAGTAGTTTCAATTACCACTGTAGCCGGTAAAAATGAAGGTGCAAGTATAGATTGCATTTTTTGATAAATCTTTATGGAAAAATTACAAGCTATTTTTCTTCAATATCAATTCCTAACAAAATTTCTATTCGAGGAAGATAATAATTAAGAGGTGTTTGGGCATCATATTCGTCAATATGGACAATTTCGTCATTCAAAAATTCTTTCAAAACTTTTAAATCTTCTCTATCGATGTTACACGTTTTATGCTCTGTTGCATCTTTTAGCTTTACAGTTAAACATAATTGAGGATTTTCTACATTTGGACTACATGATTTGCAATATTGAGATTCGTCCAAATGTCCGTCAACTACAGATAATTCTTTTGCTAAATCTCTACAAACAGGTAAATACCAAGCAATAAATTGAGATTGAGAATTGGTATAAATTGTTTTTTCACCACACTTAGTACAAATATATTCAGACCTTTCGGGTGGCATTGCCATTTCATAACACATTGCCCCCATTGATTCTAAATTCTTAGGTTTTGATTTTGCAAGTTTTTTAAGTTTTTTTTCTATTTCAGATTTCGAATAAATCGCAGAATTTAAATTACTTGTGTTTGTAACAACTTCTGTTTTATTGTTTGTTGTACCAATTTTACAACCAACACCAACCATAACACCTATAACAATCAAAGCTATAATTAATATATAAGTCATATTTTTCGACTATTTATAATTTATAAAAAACAAAAAAATTATCTGTAAAGTTAAAATTTTAAGTTTATATATAAAATGATTTTAAATTTAAATTTCTACCTTAATTTCTTTTTTTTGTAAAACAAAGTTTAATAGATTTGTAAAATTATAAGTTAAGCGAAATGAAAATTTTGTTAAAAAAATGCAACATTTCAAATTCAATAAACGTACAACTCTAAAAAATTGATTCTTTTTTATTTTAATAAATAGCTCAGAAAATTACTAAATATATTGGCGACATATTATTGTATTTAAGATAAATAATTGGTTTTAAAGATATTTTTATAAGAAAATAATAAAATAGACATTAAAATAGTTATTATAATAAAATCTAGTATAATTCTAAAAAATTGAAATACATGAAATCTTCTAAAATTTTTAATTCATTGCTGTTACTTTTATCTTTTAGTTTATTGTTTACAACAGCAAATTTTGGACAAGTAGTTGATAGTGCTTCTATTAAAAGAGCCATAGTTTACAAATCTATGGAAGATGCTCTTATAAAACCTGTTGATGTTTATCAACTTTATTTACATTACAGTAAATTATCAAGCTTACCTTCTGAAATAATTAAATTTGAAAATCTGGAAGTTTTATTTCTAATGCAAAATAATCTGACCGAACTGCCTTCAGAAATTGGTCAGTTAATTAATTTAAAGAATTTAGATGTTGCAAACAATTCGTTAACTTCCATACCATCACAAGTTGGGCAGTTAATAAAACTCGAGGAATTAGATTTAGGTACAAATCAGTTAACTTCAATTCCATCATCTTTTGGACAGCTCGAAAATCTGAAACGACTTTATCTTCAAAATAATAAAATAGCATCTTTCCCTTCCGAATTATGTAATTTAACAAATCTTACAGCTTTAAACTTATCGGGTAATGGCTTAACAACTCTGCCAGATGAAATTGTGAAACTAACGAAACTTAATTATCTTGTGTTGACTAAAAACAAATTTTCGGTTGACGAACGAAAAAAAATAATTGACTTGTTGCCAAATTGTGAAATTGAGTTTTAGTATAATCAATTTTATGTTAAAAAGATTGTTTGATTTTATCATTACTTTTTTTGCAATAATTTTTTTAAGTCCTCTAATTTTGATTATTGGATTTTTAATTGTTATTGATAGTAAAGGCGGTATTTTTTATTCACAGAAAAGGGTTGGTAAAAATAATTTAGATTTTAATTTGCACAAATTCAGAACTATGAAAACAGATTCTGATAAGTCGGGTCTTTTAACCGTTGGTGCAAAAGATAACAGAATTACCAAAATTGGGTATTACTTACGGAAATTTAAAATAGATGAACTTCCTCAGTTATTCAACGTTTTAAAAGGCGATATGAGCCTTGTTGGTCCTCGTCCGGAAGTTAGAAAATATGTTGAAATTTATAATCAAAGTCAGATGAAAGTTTTAACAGTAAAACCCGGAATTACTGATTATGCTTCAATTAGTTATATCGATGAAAATACAATTCTGGGAAAATCTGAAAACCCTGAAAAAACTTACATTGAAGAAATTATGCCTCATAAGCTAGAACTTAATCTTCAATATATTTCTGAAATGAGTTTTTTTACCGATTTAAAAATTATTTTCAAAACAATTTTTAAAATACTTTCCTAATTTTTTATACTTATCAAAATATATTGATAAAGTTAATTATTTGCCATAACAAATCTACTCATAACAAATTTTCCATTTAAGTTTAACTATAAAACAGACAATTTGTCATAAAACAGACAAAAATATTGTATCATTAACAAAAAAATGTGTCATTAATGCAACAAATTGTCATAGTATAAAAATGTGAATTTTTCAGTATTTATTTTGTTAAAGATTGAATATCTGTAAAATAACAAAACAATTTTACAAAATCTATAAACTTATGGCACAAACATTGACTAATGAAGTTCAAATTAGAAATATTAATTAAAATTAAAATATAAATACTATGGGAAAAATTATTGGCATTGACTTGGGAACAACAAATTCGTGCGTTGCAGTAATGGAAGGAAATGAACCGGTTGTTATACCAAATAGCGAAGGTAAACGCACAACACCTTCAATTGTTGCATTTTTAAAAGACGGTGAAAGAAAAACTGGAGACCCGGCTAAACGTCAAGCTATTACAAATCCTGTTAACACAATATATTCTATAAAACGTTTAATGGGAGAAAGTTATGATAAAGTACTTAAAGAAATCGAAAGAGTTTCATATAAAGTAGTAAAAGGCGACAATAATACACCTCGCGTTTTAATTGGCGACAGAAAATATTCGCCTCAGGAAATTTCTGCAATGGTTTTACAAAAAATGAAAAAAACTGCTGAAGATTATCTTGGTCAAGAAGTTACCGATGCTGTTATTACAGTTCCAGCTTATTTTAACGATGCACAACGTCAAGCAACTAAAGAAGCAGGCGAAATTGCAGGTTTAAATGTACGAAGAATTATCAACGAACCTACAGCTGCTTCATTAGCTTATGGGCTTGATAAACAGCATAAAGACATGAAAGTTGCCGTTTTCGATTTAGGTGGCGGAACTTTTGATATTTCAATTCTGGAACTTGGAGAAGGCGTTTTTGAAGTTAAATCTACAAATGGTGATACTCACTTAGGTGGTGATGATTTTGACCAGGTAATAATTGAATGGTTAGCCGAAGAATTTAAAAAAGAAGAAGGTGTTGATTTAAAACGCGACCCAATGGCTCTTCAACGTTTGAAAGAAGCTGCTGAAAAAGCAAAAATTGAGTTATCTAGTTCAACATCAACAGAAATTAATTTGCCTTACATTATGCCTGTTGACGGTATTCCAAAACATTTGGTAAAAACTTTAACCAGAGCAAAATTTGAACAATTATGCGACAAATTAATTCAGGCAACAATAGCACCTTGTCGTTTGGCGATGAAAGATGCAGGTTTGTCAGTTTCTGATATTGATGAAGTTATTTTAGTTGGTGGTTCTACAAGAATTCCTGCTATTCAGGCAATTGTTGAAGATTTCTTTGGAAAAAAACCATCTAAAGGTGTTAACCCAGATGAAGTAGTTGCAGTTGGTGCAGCAATTCAAGGTGGTGTTTTAACTGGTGAAGTTAAAGATGTTCTTTTACTTGATGTTACTCCATTATCTTTAGGAATTGAAACTATGGGTGGTGTTATGACCAAACTAATTGAATCGAACACTACAATTCCAACAAAAAAATCAGAAACTTTTACAACTGCTGTTGACAATCAACCATCGGTAGAAATACATATTTTACAGGGCGAACGACCTTTGGCAAGGGATAACAAAACTATTGGAAAATTCCATTTAGACGGTTTACCACCAGCACCAAGAGGAATTCCGCAAATTGAAGTAACTTTTGATATCGACGCAAATGGAATTTTAAATGTATCGGCAAAAGATAAAGCAACCGGTAAAGAGCAGAATATCAGAATTGAAGCATCATCAGGTTTAACCGATGAAGAAATTGCCAGAATGAAACGTGAAGCTCAGGATAATCAGGAAGCTGACAAACGAGAAAAAGAAAGAATCGACAAAATGAATCAAGCTGACAGTTTAATTTTCCAGACCGAAAAACAGCTTAAAGAATTTGGCGATAAAATTCCGGCTGCAAAAAAAGCTCCAATTGAAGATGCTTTACACAAACTTAAAGAAGCACACAAATCAAAAGATTTAGATGCAATTGACAAAGCAAGTGCTGAATTAACAACAGTTTTCCAAGCAGCATCTCAGGAAATGTACAATGCAACTCAAAATCAGCAAGGAGGTGGACAACAACAAAATCCAAATCCTAACCAAAACCAACAACAGCAAAGTAATAACAAAAAAGAAGATGGTGAAGTTACTGATGTTGATTTTGAAGAAGTTAAATAATTATAAAGTTTAAATAATTTGTTTGAAAATTAAAATATTACTGAAAAAATTTTGTTTAAAATTAAGTTCACAATTGACAATTTATCAAATAATTAATCAAATTTTAATACCAGAAAATCTCATAAACAAATGTTTTATGAGATTTTTTTTTTACTGAAAATTAAATAACACTGCGTTTTTATGTAATTTTATTTTGTCTATCCACAAACATTTATAAATTTGTAAAAACTAAATTTAATTTCAATATAAATTTAAAATCATGGAACAAAAAGAATTGGGAATAGGTTCGCGTGTTCGACATAAAGAATACGGTGCAGGTGTTGTTATTTTATCAAAATTAGATTATTACATAATAACATTTATTGAATTTGGTCAAAGAAAAATTGCAAAAATTTATGAAGGTCTTGAAATTATCGAAGACATAGAACCTGCTGACGATATGGTTAGTTTTGAACAAATTGAAAATTCGCTGATTAATATTTTACGTCGTTTTACTGATATTCAGGAAACTGTAAATATTGCTGACAAATGGAAGAACGGCAAAATTATTTTTGAACCCGGAGATAAAAGTCTGAAAGGCTATGAAATGCCAATTGATACTTTTTTTCATAAAATTGTGATGGTAAGAGACCGATTAAGAGTTATGGAACAGCGCATTAATGCAAATGAAAAAATGGACGATGCCGACAAAGTTGATTTGGAACAATATATTACAAGAATTTACGGAAGTCTAACATCTTTTAATGTGCTGTTTAAAAACAAATTGGATAATTTTATCGGCGAAAAAACTAAATAGATTTTCAAATATTGGAATGTAAAAATTTAGAGATTACAAAAAATTATACTAATTCGTGAATTTGAAAATGTGTAAATTTGTAAATGTGTAAATTTGAAGATATTTTATTAATTATCAACAATTTAGTATAAAACCCAAATTATTCATTTTGAAATACAAAATTAATTTATAAATTTATCCAAAAAAAAAACCGACTAAATGTTAGCCGGTTTTCTTCATTAAATGAGAAAAATATACTAATTGTTTGGTCTGTTTCTATTAAAAATTTAATCTAATCCCAGCCGATACCGGGTATAATTCTGGTCCTTGATTTACTTCAAAAAGTGGTGATAAACTGTAATTTACAAAAACCTGAGCATCATCAATTCCAAATCTGGCAGTTAATCCGTATTTAAAAGGATTTAAATTATAATCATCTTTATTATTAATAGTTCGTTCTTCGCCATTTAGAACATAAGTTTTTTTAGTTTTTGATGATAATTTTACACCTGCTTCAACACCAACTCCTAAGAAAATTCTTTTATCTTTATGATTTACAGGTATCTGAAATTCATAAATAAAAGGTATATTTAAGTATAAAGCATTTAGCGAATTTTTTTCGTATTTTCTTTCGTTTACATCAATATATTGAGCAACAATGCCTGTACTCTCTTCAACTAAATCAATATTTTGTTTTAGTCGGTAATTGTTCCATTCTAAGCCTAATCCTGTTACAAACCCCATATATCTAGAAAACAATGGAATGCTAACTTCAGGTAAATTAAGTGCAAAACCCCACGACAAGTTTGGCTTTAATTCCATAAATTCGTCACCAGCAGGGATATTAAAATCCAAATCGCTAACAACATAATTATTTAAACCCAATTCAAAACCAGACCAGTGTCCATCAAAATCTTTGTTTTTTTTGCATTTTTTGTCAGAATTTTCACAGTTATTTTCAATATTAATTTCATCATTAATTTCTATTTCCAATTCATGTCCAAGTTCGCTTAATTCTTCTTCCAGACCTTCAATTTCAATAACATATTCAGTTTCAATTTCTTTTTTTTCTGATAAAACATCTTTGTATTCAGATATTTTATCTTCGTTTAATTCAATTTCTTCTTCAATTTGTTCTTTTCGATTTTCGTCAGTAGTGGTTGTCAACTCTTGTTTCAGCTGATTATTTTTTGCCTCAAGATTTGTAATTTTCTGGTCTATACCTTCTAATTTTTTAGCATCACTTTTTACTGAATTATCTTCAATTATGATAATTTTTTTTTCACCAACTCTAATTTCAGTAGTGTCTTTTGTTTGTGAAAAAGCCGAAGCACCTGTTGTAATTGCAAAAATTCCTAGAACTGCAAAAACTCTTTTTAAACTTGTAGATTTCATAATATTTATTTTTTAAAGTTTATAATTTTTTCTATTTGTGAGTATGACGCAACAAGTTTAAAAAAGTTACAAAAAAAAATAAATATTTTTAAAAAGTTTTCTATTTAATTAAATTATAATAGTTTATAAATGTTTTTTATTTAGATGAAATAAAATTTTATTTATTTCTCTGAAAATTTATTGATATTTACCTAAAATCTGCAAGACTTTTTGTAATGATTGTTGGTGAAAACACCAAAAAAGTGCTTCTGCACCATTCTGGTGTTTTACCAGACTGTAAAACAATAACTTAAAGTGCAATTTGCAGATTTAAGGATTTATAAAAAAACCGGCTTTTGCCGGTTTATTATTTTTAATTTTTAATTATTTTACTGAAAGTAACATTTTTATCTGTAGTTATCTGAATATAATAGATTCCATCTGAAAAATCAGAAATATCAATTGTATTTGAATTTTTATAATTTTTAACTAACTGCCCTGATATATTGTAAACATCTACATTTAAAATAATTTCATCAGTATTGATTGTGTAAAATCCATGCGAAGGATTTGGATAAACAGATATTTTGCTAATATTTTGGTTTGTAATATTGGAAACATTACTTAAATAAATTTTATATGTAGCATTTTTATAAACAATAGGAATAATCCCTGTTGTTATATTATAATCGGGATGAATAATTTCATATTCATAATTAGGTCCATAAGGTACAGAATAAAAAGTTGTTAACCCATAAGCTGTTATCTGTGAAACATCTGCAAAATTTATTGTTGCAGAACCTAATGCACCCGTAATTGGAAGAAGAGTAATTGCATCATAAATTTTAAAAATAACCGTATAATCGCCAGTAACAAAAGAAGAACCGGTAATAGATTCTGTATTTGTATATACTGCACTTACTCCATAATAATCAGAAGCCCCATAAACTAATGCATCATCAGTATAAGTATTTGCTGAACTCAGAACTTGTGAAATCATTTCACTACCTCTATAAATTTTGTACCCAGTCAAA
>Ga0316608_1000075_pt1 | contig 54303 bp, 42 predicted proteins | sample MIS2016152B_MG_FD_207673 | JGI IMG/M metagenome (GOLD analysis project Ga0316608, IMG submission 207673) | Microbial mat bacterial communities from Middle Island sinkhole, Lake Huron, Michigan, United States - MIS.2016.152B | ecosystem: Environmental > Aquatic > Freshwater > Lake > Sediment... | reverse complement strand
TTATTGAAATATTCCGCGACACAGGATTAGAATTGGCTGACCCATCATTCACCAGAAATGTAACTGTGCGTTCTGCAGTGGAAGGGTTGGAGGTATTGGTATTTTCGTATTGTACCGAACGCAAAGCTGCCCGGTAGTTTGCCACTGAAGAGGAACCGGATAAAGAAAGGGTTCCGGCTCCGTCCCAACTACCGGTAATACCATTGGCATTTACAAAGGATAAAACATCTTCGGAAGCAACAAACCCCGAAGAAATGCTAACAGTGGCCGATTGCATATTGGTGTTATCGGCATCGGTAAGCAAAACGGAAGCGGTAACAGACACTTTCCCCGCCCCTTCGTTATAATTGAGGGCCGATCCTTCCATGGTGGATAAAACAGGAGCAGCATTAATGTTTATTATTGAAATATTCCGCGACACAGGATTAGAATTGGCTGACCCATCATTCACCAGAAATGTAACTGTGCGTTCTGCAGTGGAAGGGTTGGAGGTATTGGTATTTTCGTATTGTACCGAACGCAAAGCAGAAATATAGTTTGTTATAGAAGATGACCCACTTAAAGAAAGTGTACCTGAGCCATTCCAACTGCCCGCAATCCCATTCGCATTAGAGAATGACAAAACATCTTCAGAACTTATGTAGCCATTGCTGATTGAAATAGTTGCTCCTTCTAAATTTGCTAAATCAGGGTCGGAGATTGAAATGGAAGATGAAATAGAAACTGAACCGGCTCCTTCATCATATGCAAGGACACTTCCTTCTATCCCCGATAATTCTGGTGCCGAATTTTCTAATAAAGCTAGATAAGGTTCAACTCTGGAGTACCATACCTGCGCCATTTTCTGATATCCTGATTGAGCTGGATGAAATTCATCTATCATGTCACCACCATCAGTTGTATAGCGATAATCTATACCAGCTCCCACTTCCATATCGAGCAAATAAATTAAATCCGAGGGGCGGTTTTGTACTAACTGCTCAATTTTTGTATTGTAGTAGGTGGTAGTAACATGATTCCCGGTTGGATTAGTACCGGCACGATTAATTATTTTTGCCAGGAATACCGGCACTTCTTTGCCAATCGATGTTTCAAAATTATCTATCACATTGAGAATTCCAGCCAGGTCAATTATAGAATTATCAGCATCAGTGCTGCTATTTAGACCATTTGTGCCAATTTCCAAAAGAATAATATCTGGTTGATAGGTATTTAAATAACCTGTTTGAAGTATACTTAACAGTTGAGCTACAGTTTTTCCAGGAAAACCGGCATTTTCAGTATACCCCGCTGGTAAGTAATTCTCACCTGAGTTTTCACTGCCCACAAAATTGAAACTATATCCTTGGCCAGATAATAATTGATATAATTTATAACGATATCCAATCTTTTCGCCAACAGGCCTTGTATCATCAACAATATAATCATAAGTTATTGAATTCCCTAAAGGCATGATTTTGATAGCTTGTCCTAATGAGCTTGATAAGTTTAGGAAAAGGCAGAAAAACATGAAAATAGTTAAACTGGGTTTTCGTTGGAAAAAACCTGTTTTCATAACCTAAGTAATTAATTTCGGGTACTGTAATCTTTTTCAAAATTACATAATAATAATAATTTATAACACATTAAAATTCTAATTGTTCTAAGCTATTCCAGTAAAACTTCTAATAATAAATTACCCTTATAAAAACTGGTTCTATTAAAAGTTTACTTTTGTAATAAATTCTATAATATTTATTTAAGTGGCAATAATTGGAAAGTTAAATAACCTAAGGGTTGTAAAAGAGGTTGATTTTGGGTTGTATCTGGATGGTGGTGAGCATGGGGAAATATTATTACCACTCCGCTATGTCCCTGATGGAGCAAAACCAGATGATATTCTGGAGGTATTTATTTATTTAGACTCCGAAGACCGTATAATTGCTACCACCGAAAAACCTTTTGCAATGGTTGACGAATTTGCATACATGAAAGTGGTTTCGGTAAACTCTGTTGGTGCCTTTCTGGATTGGGGCCTTATGAAGGATTTACTCGTTCCATTTCGTGAGCAAAAGCAAACTATGGAAGAAAATAAGTATTACTTAGTTTATGTATACGTGGATATGGATACAAAACGTATCGCAGCTTCAGCCAAAATAGATAAATACCTGGATAATGTTTTCGCTGATTATGAGGTAGGACAAGAAGTTGACCTTTTAATTGCAAATAAAACAGATTTGGGGTTTACTGCAATAATTAATCATTCTCACTGGGGAATTATATACGAGAATGAAGTATTCAAGACTCTAAAAAAGGGACAACATGTAACAGGGTATATTAAAAAAATTCGCGATGACGAAAAAATCGACCTTAGTTTGCAAAAACCAGGTTTTGATAAGGTGGACAATATCTCCAAAGATATTTTAGCAAAGTTGCAAAGCAATAATGGATTTATTGCTGTTACCGACAGGTCTCATCCCGAAATTATTTACCAAATGTTTGGTATTAGCAAGAAAGCTTTCAAAATGGCAGTTGGCACATTGTATAAATCCAGATTAATAACCCTGGAACAAAATGGAATTTATTTGAAGGGGCAGAATGATGGTATTTCAAACCAATAACACCTCTTTTCGTGTTTTATAATTTTTATTCTCAAAATGAGAATAAAAATATCAAATTGATAATTTCAGTTTGGATTGTTGAAATAGATGTTACTTTAAAATAGGTAGATAGCTTAATTGTTTTTTCTGGCATATTTCTTGGCTAGTTTGGCCTAAACAATTAAATTATGTATTATGAGCCAGGAAACAAATATTCAATCAGGATTTGACTCCAATTCAGGTCAATCAAAAAGCAAAACGGGAATTATATTATCAGTAGCATTAGGTATTGTGATTTTAGCGGCAATTGCTGTAGTATTTTCCTTAAACAGCAATATTAAAAACCAGAAAGATGTTAATTCTCAGTTAACTTCAGAAAATCTTCATCTGAATAACACATTGACCAATCGTGATTCAGTTATGAATGATATGATGGCTACATTTGATCAGATTGAAAACGATTTGAGCGTTATTAAGAGTAAACGAAATTTGTTGACAATTCAATCAAATGATCCAGAATTTCGCCAGGATAAGCGTCAGGCGATTCTAAAAGATATTCAAATGTTAAATACTTTGATTGAAGAAAGCAAGACCAGACTGGCAAGTTTAAGTAAAAAGCTGAAAGATTCAGGTGTTAAAATTCAACAATTAGAGGAAAAAATGACAGCAATGAATACTATGCTGGAGGCTAGAGATGCTGATATCAATGACTTGAAAAAATTCTTACAGGAAAAGGATTTTCAAGTGGCTGACTTGAATAAGCATTTAGATAGTATTCAGGTAGTCCAGGTAAATTCGCAAAATGTAATTCAACAACAAGAGGCTGAAATAAATAAAGCATTCTTTGTTTACGGAACTTATAAGGAATTGAAAGAAAAAGGCCTGGTAGTAAAAGAAGGTGGTGTACTTGCAATTGGTAAAAAGAAATCGTTACAAGAAAACACTTCGGATAAATATTTTACTCAAATAAATATTAACGATACCAAAACCATTCCAATTCATGCAAAAAAGGCGTCGTTAATTACCGAACATCCAAAGAGCTCTTATACCTATGTTCAGGAAAATGGAGAAATAGCATACCTTGAAATTCAAAACCCAAAAGAATTCTGGAAAATTTCCAAATACGCAGTAGTTGAAGTTAAGTAGGTTGTAGTTAGTGTTCGCCCTGGAGCTTAAACCCACTCCAGGGCGTTTTTTTTGTAAGAGTTATACTTCAAGTGGTGCTTTCGAGAAAATATCTTCAATCAATTCCTTATATTTATCAAAGATATATTTTCTTTTTAACTTAAGCGTTGGAGATAGTTCGCCGGTTAAAGGGCTCCATTCTTCTCCTACTAATCTAAAACGTTTTATTTGTTCTGTTAGGCCAAGTGATTTATTTAACCCATTTACTTCTTTCTGGTATCGCTCAATTACTTTGAGATTTTTTATTAAATCACTATTATCATGAAATTGAATATGATGGATTGAACACCAATTGTGGAGAAATGTAAAATTGGGAGAAATAATGGCACTCGCAAATTTTTCATTTTCACCAACAACCAATAATTGCTCAATAAAAAACGATTCTTTAAACTTGTTTTCAATTACCTGAGGTGCAATATATTTTCCACTTGATAATTTGAACATCTCTTTTTTTCGATCCGTTATTTTCAGGTATTTGTTTTCAATAAGCACTCCAATGTCTCCAGTGTGAAACCATCCGTCTTCGTCAATTACTTCGTGGGTAAGTTCAGGTTCTTTATAATAACCTAGCATCACATTTGGGCCTTTACATAGTATTTCACCATCATCAGCAAATTTCAGGTCTATTCCAGGCAGCAAAGGGCCAACTGTACCGTACATTATTTCGTTGGTTGCCTGATTGTTTACCGCAATTCCCGGAGATGTTTCAGTTAAGCCATATGCTTCAAGAATCGTTATTTCTGCAGCGCCAAAAATTCTGGCAATTCTTGTTTGTAGGGCAGCACCTCCCGATACAATTATTTTTACATTGCCCCCCAATGCTTCCCGCCATCTTTTAAAAATTATTTTATCGGCCAGTTTTAATTTTTGACTGTAAAACCAGCCGTTCTCATTATTTCTTTGGAATTTCAACCCAAGGTTAACAGCCCAAAAAAACAGCAGTTTTTTTATATAGGGTAAATCTTTTCCTTTCCCAATAATGCCGTCATAGATTCGTTCTAGTAACCGGGGTACAGTCGAAAATATGTGCGGTTGTATTTCTTTCAAATTTTCAAGAATGGCCCCCATATTTTCAGCATAATAAACACAAAGCCCTTTGTATTGAAAATGGTAATTTGTACTTCTTTCGTAAATATGACTTAATGGTAAAAAGCTTAGTGCTATATGATGATGGTCAAGTGTATGATTTTTTGTCTGTTGCAGGAAATTAGATACCAGATTATTATGAGAGAGCATAACTCCTTTTGGGATTCCTGTTGTGCCTGATGTGTAGATAATGGTTGATAATTGATTGGGACTAATCCGGGATTTTATGTCTCGTAATTCATCCCGCAATTTTTCGGCATTCTCTTTACCGCCTTCAAGAATTTCGATCCAATTTTTTGCACCTTGAATTTGATTAAAAGAATAAATGGCTTTTATTTCAGGTAATTTACTTACAATTAGCTTAATCTTTTCATATATAATTTTATCTGAGACCATTACTATTTTAGGCTCAGAGTGATGCAAAATATAAGTAAAGTCGTCGTTACTTAAAGTAGGATAAACAGGAACATGAACAATTCCTAGGGCTGACATTCCCATATCCATGAAATTCCATTCCGGGCGATTGTTCGAAATTATTACAATTTTATCTCCTTCTTTTAAACCAAAGTCGAGGAGGCCGTAACTAATATTATCTGCATATTCAATGTATTGCGAAATATCTGTTGTAATCCATTGCCCATTTATTTTTGCTCCTAAAACTTTATGTTTTGAGGAATAATTTCTATTGATATGCTCAAGAATATCAAAGGTACGCTGAACCATAGGTTTGGTAGTTAAATAAATAACTTGTAGTTGTAGTTTAAAATGCTAATCCCTAATAATAGCAATTTTGATTCAAAACAGAAAAAAGCCTAAAATGTTTCTGCCTTTTTTAAAAGAAACATTTTAGGCTTTTAAAATTTAATTAATAAAAGATCTTACTTTTTCCAGTGCTTTGGGAATTCCTTGCACATTTTTTCCTCCAGCAGTTGCAAAAAATGGCTGGCCACCTCCACTTCCTTCAATTTCCTTTGAAATCTCGCGAATAATTGTTCCGGCATTGAGCCCTTTTTCTGCTACAATACTGTCAGACAAGACAATGGCAATATGTGCTTTATTATCAATATTGGCGGCAAGAACCATGAATAAACGATTGTTTTCAGCTCTTAATTGAAAGCAGATATCTTTGAGCATTTGAGGAGTTTCAACTTCGACCTGGGCGGTTAAAAATGAAATTGAATCGATGTTTTCTAATTTGCCCACCAGAGATTTTGCGATGCCATTATTTTTAGCTTGCAACAAATTTTCAACTTGTTTTTGAAGGGATGTATTTTCGCTCAAAACGGTTTCTAATCCTAAAATAATATCTTTCGGATTTTTTAATATTTCGTGAACTTGTTTTACCAGTTTCGATTGATTTTGAATATATTCAACAGCCTTTGGGCCGGTAATAGCTTCAATTCTTCTTATTCCTGCAGCAATTGCACTTTCGGAAGTAATTTTAAAAAGACCTATATTACCGGTCGCATTTGTGTGTGTGCCACCGCAAAGCTCAATGGAATCTCCAAATTTTATAACCCGAACAAAATCTCCATATTTTTCGCCAAAAAGAGCCATAGCTCCTAATTTTTTCGCATCATCAATCGGGTATTCACGAAATTCCTTTAAAGTTGAATTATTCCTTATTAGTTCATTTACAATATTTTCAACCAGAATAACCTCCTCAATAGTCATTTTTTGAAAATGACTAAAGTCAAAACGCAAATAGTCAGCATGTACCAAAGAACCTTTTTGTTCAACGTGTTTTCCAAGTACTTCCCGCAGTGCTTTGTGCAAAAGGTGCGTAGCCGAGTGGTTATATTGAATATTTGTCCTGTTCTCTGCATCAACCTTGGCTATAAAAGTTGAATATGGATTTTCAGGAAATTGATCGCTTACATGAATATGTAAATTATTTTCTTTTCGCGTTTCGATTATTGTAATAAGGCTGTTAGCTGTTTCCAGCTTCCCTGTATCTCCAACCTGTCCGCCACTCTCGGCATAAAACGGAGTTTTGTTCAGCACCAGGTGAAAATAATTTTTCCCTTTTAAGGCAACTTTTCGATATCGAACTATTTTAACATCTGGCACTTCCAATAAGTCATACCCTAAAAATTCCCCTTCCGGTTCATCTGATAACGATATCCAATCCCCAGCTTCGATGTTTGCAGCATGTCTTGAACGGTTTTTTTGGGCTTCCATTTCAGTATTAAATTCATCCCGGTTTAAATCTAAATTATTTTCACGGAGAATAAGTTCTGTTAAATCTAGTGGAAATCCAAATGTATCATACAGCAGAAAAGCATCCTTTCCGCTCATAATTGTTGTATTGGATGCTTTACATTTATTAATAATTTGTTCAATTAGTCGTATTCCAGTATCCAGCGTGCGTAAAAAGGAGATTTCTTCTTCGCGAATAACACGTTGTATAAGCTGTTGTTGCAATATGAGTTCAGGATAAGCTTCTCCCATTGCTTTGCCCAGGGAAGTTACTATTTTAAACAAGAATGGTTCGTTAAGTCCCAAAAATGTGTATCCATAGCGAACTGCTCGTCGCAAAAGGCGGCGAATTACATAACCGGCTTTATTGTTTGACGGAATCTGACCGTCGGCAATGGCAAACGAAATAGCCCGGATATGGTCGGCAATAACCCGCATGGCAATATCCCATTTTTCGTTTTCTCCATATGTTTTGCCACAAAGTTCTTCAACATCTTTAATTATGGTTTGAAATAAATCAATATCATAATTCGAATCTTTTTTTTGAATGACACGGGTAAGGCGTTCAAATCCCATCCCGGTATCTACGTGTTTACTGGGGAGTTGTTCCAGTTCGCCGTTTGCTTTCCGGTTGTATTGAATAAATACGAGATTCCAGATTTCAATAACCATGGGATGGCTGGCATTCACCAAATCCTTACCGGGGATGAGTTTTTTCTCACTTTCCGGACGAACATCTATATGGATTTCAGAGCATGGGCCGCATGGGCCAGATTCTCCCATTTCCCAAAAATTGTCTTTTTTCGAACCATAAAGAATCCGCTCAGTAGGAATAAATTTCTTCCAGATTTCAAAAGCCTCAGAATCTGAACCTAACCCATCATCTTTACTTCCTTCAAAAACAGTAACATATAAATTTTCTTTCGTAATATTAAGTTTTTCAGTTAGAAACTCCCATGCCCAGGCAATTGCATCTTCTTTAAAATAGTCTCCAAATGACCAATTTCCCAACATTTCAAACATGGTATGATGATAGGTATCGTGTCCTACTTCTTCCAGGTCGTTGTGTTTTCCCGATACGCGCAGGCATTTTTGGCTATTGGCAATACGTGTGTGAGCAGCAGGTTTATTCCCAAGAAATATATCCTTAAACTGATTCATCCCAGCATTTGTAAACATCAAAGTAGGATCATCTTTAACAACCATTGGAGCAGATGAAACTATTTTGTGCTGCTTCTCGTAGAAAAAGGCCACAAATGCATCACGTATTTCTTTAGAGTTCATAAAACGTTTGTATTACTTTATAGTTAATTATTATTTATTCATCCAAGAAAGTAAAAGATTCGTCAAAAATTTTGCAATATTAATAAATTAAATTAGTTTTGCTCAAATAATGATAATCAATTACTTTCGTAAAAATTAATCGTCATGCCAAGAGTAAAATATCGATTTAACCCCGAGTCTCTTAGTTTCGACAAAGTTAGAACAAGTTTTCGGTTCTGGTTATTGAAAGCAGTTACCTTTTTCACGGCAAGTATAGTTATTTTCATAATATATTTTCTGATTTTCCAGCATTTTTTTGACTCGCCGAAGGAAAAGTCGTTACGTAGGGAATTGGATTCTAAGAACTTGCAATTTGAGCTAATGCAGAAACGGTTAGGTCAAATGCAAAATGTTTTAGCTGACATTGAACAACGTGATGACAATATTTACCGTACTATTTTTGAATCTGATCCAATTCCTCGTTCGGTTCGCCAAGCTGGGTTTGGGGGGGTTAATCGATATGAGGAAATTGAAAAAATTAATAATTCTGACCTAATCCGGAATACTGCGCAGCAATTAGATAGAATTTCCAAACAACTCTATGTTCAATCAAAATCATTTGACGAGGTTATTGAAAAGGCTTTGAACAGTGAAAAAATGCATTCTGCTCTTCCTGCTATACAGCCAGTATCAAATAAAGACCTTTCACGCACCGCGTCTGGTTATGGTTGGAGAATTCATCCGATATATAAAATTAAAAAATTTCATGAGGGGATGGATTTTACAGCTCCGTTGCGTACTGAGGTTTATGCTACTGCCGATGGAGTTGTATCTAATATGGAAACTAATGTAAATAGAGGATACGGGAATATGGTTCAAATTGACCATGGATTTGCTTATGAAACAATTTATGCGCATCTATATGGTTTTAATGTAAAACTTGGTCAGCATGTAAAAAGAGGGGATGTTATCGGATATGTTGGAAATACGGGTCTTTCAACTGCCCCTCATCTTCACTACGAAGTACGTAAAGGTGGGAAAGCGGTTAACCCGGTAGGATATTACTTTAATGATTTAACAGCAGATGAATTTGATCAGATAATTGAGATTTCATCTAGAAACGGACAAACATTTGATTAATTGAAGAACAGTTATTTGTAATTATAAAAATAAGAAAGTTTAACATTGACTTTATGCCTTATAAAGAAAAGAAAGTTGAAAAACTGTATTATTCAATCGGCGAGGTGGCTGAAATGTTTAATGTAAAACCTTCTCTCATAAGATTTTGGGAAAAGGAATTCGACATTATCAAACCAAAAAAGAATAAAAAGGGAAACCGGTTTTTTACAAAAGAAGATATTGATAATTTTCATTTAATATTTCATCAGGTTAAAGAAAAGGGTATGACCCTTAAAGGAGCTCAGATGAAATTAAAGGAAAATAAAAGTGATACGGTTAATAATTTTGAAGTTGTTAAAAACTTACAAGATATTCGAAAATTACTCCTTGAGCTAAAAGACAGTCTAGAAGGATAATTGCTCTCCTAATTTTATTATTAAAGGTTTCTTCCTAATTTTAGCATCAGAATTTTGGTTTTATTATGCATACAATTAGTGAAGTTATTTCAGTTATAGAACAAATTGCACCACTTCAATATCAAGAAGATTATGATAATAGTGGCCTGCAAATTGGTAATCGGTTAGTTCCGATAACGGGAGTTTTACTTTCTTTAGATGTTGACGAAAGAGTTATTGATGAGGCTATTAATCTAGGCGCTAACCTGATTATTTGCCATCATCCGGTAATTTTTAAAGGGATTAGATCTATTACTGGCAGGAATTCAATTGAGAAGACAATTATTAAAGCTATTCAGAATAATATAGCCATTTATGTTTGTCATACTAGCATAGATAATAATTCGCAAGGGGTAAGCTTTGTAATGGCCCAAAAGTTAAACCTTCAAAATATCAAGCCTCTTATTACTCAGTCCGGACAACTCTTTAAGCTCGTAACATTTATTCCTGAAAACCATTTAGAAAAGGTAAGAAAAGCAGTCTTTGAAGCAGGGGCAGGTCACATCGGGAATTATGATTTTTGTAGTTTTAGTGGAATTGGAGAAGGCTCATTCAGGGCATTAGATAATACACAACCATTTGTTGGTGTAAAAGGCGAAATGCATTTTGAGCCGGAAGTACGATTCGAAACAATTTTCCCAAAGCACCTTGAACGAATGGTAATTAGTGCATTAATTAGCAATCATCCATACGAAGAAGTAGCTTACGATATTATTCAGTTGAACAATCAAAATCCTTCTACAGGTGCTGGTGCAATTGGTGAATTAATTTTTCCTGAAGAGGAAAATGTATTCTTTCAAAAGCTTAAAGATGCATTTGGAACCTCGGTTATTCGCCATTCCAAATTTCTTGGAAAACCGATAAAAAAAATTGCTGTATGCGGTGGGAGTGGATATTCCTTTTTAAATGCAGCAAAGGCAAGCAATGCAGATGTTTTAGTAACAGCGGATATTAAGTATCATCAGTTTTCAGAAGCGGAAGAAAATTTAATTATTGCCGATATTGGGCATTATGAAAGCGAACAGTACATTATGGATTTTTTTTATGACATACTATTGAAAAATTTCTCTAAATTTGCGGTCTATTTTACGAAAGTAAATACCAATCCTATAAATTACTTTTAATATATGGTATCTGAAAAAAGCAAAACTGCAGAATCAACTGAAATCTCTATCGAGGAAAAGCTTCAAGCATTATATTTTCTTCAAAAAGTTCACTCAGGAGTAGATAAAATAAAAATTTTACGTGGTGAATTGCCATTAGAAGTGCAAGATTTAGAAGATGAAATTGAAGGTTTGGAAACCCGTATCAAAAATCATCAGGAAGAAATTAAAACCTTCGATACAGCAATTGCTAACAAAAAGAATGAAATTGTTAATTCGAACGGACTTATAAAGAAGTACAACGAACAACAAAATAATGTTCGGAATAACAGGGAATACGATTCACTTGCGAAGGAAATTGAATTCCAAACATTGGAAATAGAGCTTTGTGAAAAGCGGATCCGTGAATTTACGATTCAGGTAAACGATAAGAAGGCCCAAATTGACCAGGCAAAAAAATTGCTCGAAGAACGCAAGAATGACTTATCAAACAAGAAAAAAGAGTTGGAAGACATCATTGCCGATACCCAGAAGGAAGAAGATACATTGCATCAAAAAGCGCTGGAGTTTGAACATATTATTGAACCACGTTTATTAAACGCTTATAAAAGAATAAGGGGGAATGCCCGTAATGGTTTAGCAGTTGTTACTGTACAACGTGATGCTTGTGGCGGTTGCTTTAATAAAATTCCACCTCAAAGGCAATTGGATATTAAATCGAGAAAGAAAATTATTGTTTGCGAATATTGCGGACGTATCCTTGTAGACGAAATAGAAGGATAAATTATCCTTTCTGAAATATAAGAAAAGGCTGCTGTTGAAAGCGGCCTTTTCTATTTTAGGTTAATAGGTGTATCTTTTAATAATTCTTTGGTGTCATTAAAGAAGAGAACTGCTTTTTCTCTATTGGTCGAATCTAATATGTCGGAAGTAACATCGCTGTTATATATTGGGATTAACCGATAATCAACCTTTGAGTTTATCAAACCTTTATAAACCCAAACCGGAGTATAATTATATTCAATCAGTTTTGTCTGACGAACTTTTTGAAGAACCACATTTATCATGATTCCTCCATCTTTATAACGATCGCGCTGATTCGAAACATAATTTCCGAGAGAATATACAACTACATTGAAGTTGTTACTGTCCGAAGGATTGGAATAATACTTATAAATTGGTTGCACCACATGCGGATGAGATCCTATAACCAAATCGGCCCCATTTTCGAATAAAAATTTGGCAACTGATCGTTGAGCCCTGTTTTCAATCCGCTCGTATTCTGTGCCCCAATGCAACGTAACAATTATATAATCGACCCGGGCCTCCCGGGCCTTTGTTAAATCGTGTTTTAATTGAACCGTATCAATCAGATTTACAATTTGGGAACGAGGAATTGGTATTCCATTAGTTCCATAGGTGCAATTGAGGATAGCAATCTTGATTCCCTTTGAAGTTAAAACTAGGGGATAAGAAGCATTACGTGCCGAATCGCTCACATATGTTCCTGCATGAAGAATTTTTAAAGAGTCAAGAGCGCTTATAGTACGTTGCAATCCGCTTGCACCTCTATCGAGACAATGATTATTCGCAGTAATTAAAACATCAAACCCTGCATTTTTCAGGGCACTTGCAAGAGAGTCGGGGCTGGAGAATTGTGGGTAGCCTGAGAATGGTTTTCCGGCAAGCGTGGTCTCCAGGTTCGCTACCGCAATATCTGCTTTTGAAACAATTGGTTTAACAAGTTCAAAAACAGGATTGAAATCGTAAATTCCGGTCGAAGAATCGAAAGCTGCATTAATTTGAGGCATATGCCCCATCACATCTCCGGCAAACAGTAACGATATCTTTGTAGTATCGGGAGTTGGAACAGGCTGGGCCACTTTCTGAGCAACCGTGCAACTTTGAAAAGCAAGGTAATAATATACAATAAGATAGATGTAATTCTTTTTCATCATTTTACTATTTACCAGCTTCCGCTTGCACCACCACCACCACTACTTCCACCACCAAAACCACCAAAACCACCTGAATCGCCGCCACCAAAAATCCCGCCTCCAGAATTAAAGTCGCCAAATGAACCGCCTCCGGAATTTCGTGAACCAAGCATACTTAATAAAATCCAGAATGGAATATCACCACGGGATGAAATATGTCCACCACCTTTATTTTTTATTGAACCAATAATGTATATGATAACAAATACAATTATAATTAAGATCAAGCCTGAGCTTTTTTTCTGCTTTTTAGGCTGCGTTTTTTGGAGGTACTGGTCCGCAGAGTAGTTTCCTCGGGATAGCTCAATCATAGTGTTTATGGCAGCATCTATTCCAGTATAAAATTGCCCCTCCATAAACCGCGGCACAATCTCATTCGAAATAATCCTCTTGCAAAGCGCGTCAGGAAGCATACCTTCTGCGCCATAACCTGTAATTATGGCAACCTGGCCTTTCCCATCTGTACTTTTGGGTTTAATTAATAATAAAACTCCATTGTCGTTTTTGGCGGTACCAATTTGCCAGTTGTTAAATAATCTGGTAGCGTAATCATTAACTTCATACCCATACAAGCTGGATACAATAGCTACTACAATGGCAGTAGAGGTTGTGTCGTTATAGTTTCTGAGCTTTTGCTCCAAACTATTTTGTTCTTCAACGGATAGGAAATTTACAAAATCGTTAATGGCTCTTGGGGGGATCATTTTTTCAGGAAATTCCTGCCCAAATGCTATAAGCGAAAGCGTAACGAAAAAGACGAGGCTAAAAAGATATTTCATTGGAGAGTTCGTTTATATCGTTACTTTGAAGTGGAAAAAATTCTTTGAGTTGAGTACCGGCCATACGAACACCATCGGATATACCTTCTACAATTTTACCATGGGAGAATTGGGTAATCATGGTATTTTTTATTTCTTCCCAAAATGTGGGAGGAACGCAGGAGTTAATTCCTGAGTCTCCTATAACTGCAAGTTTATGATCTTTATAAGCCACATAAAACAATACACCATTGCGTAATTGAGTTTTGTGCATGTCGAGTTTAGCGAAAAAATAGGCTGCCCGATCCAATGGGTCAGCCTTGCAATGCTCTTCGATATGCACACGGATCTCGCCCGAAGATGATTTTTCAGCATCTTCAATTGCTGCAATAATCACGTGTTGTTGCTCTTTCGTAAAATATTTGGATGCACCCATACGTTTTAAAACTTAACTTCAGGGGCTTTTGAGGCACCAGCATCTGCCGCAAAATTTGGACGTGGTTGGAAACCAAACATCGATGCAAAAATATTACGAGGAAAACTGCGAATGGTAGTGTTATAATTTTGAACTACTTCATTAAAAGTCCTTCGTTCGGTTGCAATTCTGTTTTCGGTACCTTCCAGCTGAGCCTGTAACTCTAAGAAGTTTTGATTTGCTTTTAAATCAGGATATTTTTCGACTACAACCATCAATTTACTTAGAGCAGAAGTTAAAGCTCCCTGAGATTCCTGAAATTGTTTCATACTTTGTTCGTTGAGTTGCCCTGCATTAATATTTATTGCTGTAGCTTTTGCACGGGCTTCAATAACACCGGTAAGTGTTTCTTTTTCAAAATCGGCATAACCTTTAACTGTCGAAACCAGGTTCGGAATAAGGTCAGCACGTCTCTGGTAAACATTTTCAACCTGTGCCCATGAGGTTTTTACTTGTTCGTCTAGGGCCACCATTTTGTTATAACCACCTTTAAGGTTAAAATATAAAATTAATACGAGGACAATTACTATTCCCCAAATAATCCATTTCTTATTCATAGTTTAAAAATTTAGTAGGACAAATTTAGTATTTCATTCGAATGCATCATTCTAATAAGTTTTATTTTTATCTTAACAGGCATAATTAACGATTGTTTAAAATGAAAACGGAAAAAACAAGATCCATTAAATCAACTATTTATAAATTAGCCATTGTTTTTTTGTTAAGCTTCTTTTTTGCTTGCGAAGACTTAACCGATTCTCTCTCCCCTCGCGATAATATTGAAGATACCTGGAAGTGTACCGAAACCGATGCAGCTAAAATTTCTAAAACATTCCCTATCGAAATTATTGCGAATGCGAATGACCTGGATGGTATTAAAATATATAATTTTAACCAGTTAGGGGATAATGTGTATGTTGATGCTAAAGTAACCGGATCTTCAATTTCAATCCCAAAACAAGATGCCGGAGGATTTGAAATAGCTGGAAGTGGAACTATAAAATCGGGATACCAGGAAATAAGTTTAAGCTATTCTGTGGATGATGGAGGCGGAAAAGAAAATTTTACGGCTACCTGTAAAAAGTTTTAGCTATTTTTATTCCTTCTGCAATAAGACTACCGCATAGGCGGCAATTCCTTCTTCCCGGCCTACAAATCCGAGCTTCTCAGTAGTAGTTGCTTTAATGGAAATATCGTCTAATGGAATTTTCATTGTTTGTGCCAGTACTTCAGTCATTTTCGTAATATACGGCCTGATTTTTGGCTTTTGAAGGCAAACTGTAGAGTCTATATTTGATATCGAATATCCTTTTTCGCGGATAAGCGCTACTGTGCGCGTTAAAAGAATTTTACTGTCAATACCCTTATATTCCGAAGAATTATCGGGGAAATGTAATCCAATATCGCCAAGATTTGCAGCGCCAAGCAATGCGTCGCAAATAGCATGAATTAATGTATCGGCATCCGAATGCCCCAGAGAACCTTTCGAATGCGGAATAACTATTCCTCCTAAAGTAAACGGCAGTCCTTCTACCAACGGATGAACATCGTAACCAATACCAACCCGAAATTTCATAAAATCAGTAAAAGGTTATTTGTTTTTTAATTTCCGAAAAGCATCAAAATCGAAGGTTAACGAAAAGCGAAGCGTATTTGCTAAAGGATGATTTGCATACGTAGGTATTAAATAGGAGAAATCAATTCCCAGTACGTTTAACTTTAAACCAACTCCCATGGTGAAGTATTTGCGGTTGCCCTTAGTTTGGCTTTCATGGAAATATCCTCCCCGAATCGCAAACTGTTTCCGATACCAATATTCTGCACCAATTGAGTATGTTATTTCCCGCATTTCTTCTTCGAAACCATTAGGGGAATCGTAGAACGATTGAAACATTCCTTTTACAACTGGCACATCAGGGTCTTTTCCAAAGCGAATTATCCTTTTACCATTTACATCAGTTGAGTCGCTACCGCCAATTTTTGTCCAATATACAGGTCGTGTAGGAACAAGTAGTTTATTAATATCCGATGACAGCGATATAGAATTGTAATCGTCTATATTTAAGGTATAAGAAACACCTAGTCTTAAGTTAATGGGTATAAAATCTTTATCGAGATCACTTGTATATGAAATTCTATTACCAATGTTCGAAATGTTGAATCCAAACGCAAGTTTCGAATCTCTCTCACCAATAGCAATATCGGTATTGTAATACATTGAAACATCAGCAGCAAATGCCTGCCCGGCTTTAGTGGCAACTCCTCCTACGGATATTCCGGAGGAAAGGTCGGATCGAATATATCGAAAAGCAATTCCTCCGCTTAATTTCTCACCAAATAAACGGGAATAGGCAACATCAATGGCAAATTCGTTAGGTTTACCAGTTATAATTGGTGAAGCATTATCGTCCATAAATTCAATATCGCCTAAAGAAAAATATAGTAAAGATGCTGCAATTACTTGCTGTCTGTCTAATCGTTTGTAAAATGAAAGGTAAGCGAGGTCAATGTCGCCGACTAAATTTCGTAACCAGGGGGAATAGGAAATCGAAACTCCACCATCATTTTCAATAAAAGCGTATTTAGAAGGATTCCAATGCATCGAATTAATATCAGGAGTGGTAGCAGCGCCAACATCGCCCATAGCTCCGGACCTTGAATCGGGGGCAATGGTTAAAAAAGGTACAGCGCTTTCTACAGGGTTTGGATTATTTTTTAAATCAGTTCCGTTTAATTCGCGCGGATTAATAGTTTGAGCCGAAAGGCTTATAAACACTGAAGAAAAAATTAAAAATAAAAGTGACCTAAGTAATGTGAGCATTTTTTTTTATTTAAAAGTGCGACAAATATAGAAAATAGTTCTATTCCGCGATTATCAACTTCTTGGAATCTGAAATTATCATTTGATTATTATAACGTATGATAAAGCGATATACGTATATTCCTTTATCAAGTTTTTGACCAGCGCTGCTTTTTAAATTATAAAAAAGGGGGCCGGAGGAAAATCCATCACTTAATATATTCATATTAATTTGACTAATTAATTTTCCGGTTAATTCAAAAATCTGCAATTCGGTTACTAAATTTTTCCCTGGTTGATTATGATGGAATACAAAAGTGGTAGATTCGGCAGCTGGATTTGGATAATTATAAACCTCGCTAATAGTTAGGTTGGAAGAATCTACGACTACAAAATTTATTTCTGCCAGGGAAGAATTATTAAATATATCCCATGCTTTAAGGCTAATTGTATGTTTACCCGGATAAATTTCAGGTAGTTTGAATGTCACCAATCCTTCTTTATAATTATCGGTTATCGATTCGAAATAATTATTTAAAACAAAGGTTTTGGAAGGATCATTGTCCAGTGTAGCAACAATATTGTGTCCTATGCTGGTTCCTGCAATATTTATCCCGTTTTGATCTGACAGATTTGCCACAAGAACCGGATATTGATTGGAAATTCCTCCGGAACTAAATGTATTATCATTCAAAAATAATTCAATTTCAGGTCCCTCGTTATCTGGTTCAGCCGGTGCGGCAATTCCGCCAATAATAAGATTTTCAAAATTGCCGGCGGCATCCGTACTTTCGCTGGTAGCGTAATACGAAAAACGTCCAAAATCATAGTTATAGGCAATTTCCCTTGGTACAACAAACGAAAACTCAAAACTTCCATCGGTAACAGTGGCTTTACCTTTATACAAGGTGCTCTCTTGCTGTTGAAATGAAAAGGGCGATTCATTATCGTTATTTAATGTTTTGACCTTTTGCGCTTTATCAAAAAGCGACGGGTAAACTATTCCATTGAAGTCACTTGCAATAGAGCCATTCTTATCGGTAATTTCACCATTTACTTTTACGAGGTTATAAGCTTTCAATGTATCCGGAGTAGAAGTAATTTCCTGCGAATTAATTTTAGTTGTTTTAATATTAAGGGTAGGATAAGCCAGGCATAAAGCAGGATCTCCCAACAATGTAAAGCATAATTTATTAATATCTGTACCAGAGGCATTTTTGGTTTTTTTCAGCAAATCACCCAGCCTATATCGATTTCCCAGATTATCGGAACCTCCAAAGTTGTTATAAAACTGTTTATTTAGAACAAAGTTAGGACCACTATATACCAATCGAGTTGTTGTTAAAAGCGCAATTCCGCCACCACTGGGATTTAAAAGAACATCTTCTCCGGCAGTTACCAGGTTGAAATTATCAAACCGGCTAAATTCACAGGTTGCAGTCACAAATAGGGGGTATATTGGATTTCCCCAGCTATTTATTTCAGCATGACGCATAATTTGTTCATGCGCTAAACCTTCTTCACCGCCATGGCCTGTATAATTCATTATTAAAGCACCTTTGTTCAACGTATTTTCAATGGCTTTGTTTACCTCAGGATAGCGTGGGCCGGAGGATGTTATTACCTGAGGAAAGGCATCGGAAAATATTTTTGTAATATTATAGTTTGGATGAGCATTTCTTAAGGAGTTTGCAAGCTCATCTGCCTGGGCCATATGGATGTTACCGTCTTCATCGTCGGCAATAAAACAGATATTATTTCTCCAATCTCCCTTTGATGCTGCAGAAATATATTTTTTGATTTTTGAGATTATTTCTTGAGCTTGTTCTTTTGTGGTAACCGGAAAGCGGCCAATGCCAATGTCAAGTAAGCCTGTTTCAATTTCTTCGTTATCGTCTAACAAGCCGTAATAATCGTCCGAAACATATGAGTTAACTTCTCTTATTGAGTTCGCAGATTGAAAGGTAAGAATGTAATTAGTGTTTTCTGTGCCATTACTTTTAGGTTCATTATCAGAAAAGTTATCGAAAGAGCCATCTCCCAATAAAAGTAAATATCGGGGCATCTCCTCAGAACTTGCAGCACGGTCGTAAAGCATTTTCATGAAATTTCGAATTGCAGCAGGATCGGGATTTCCCGATGAAAATTCATTATAGACTTGTTCTGGGGTTATTACAATAACGGACAGCTTATCTTCATTACGATGAAGGTTTGCCAGGTCTTCAGCTTCATTAAGAAAATCAGAATGCGAAAGGATTACCATATCAATATTTGAGAGAGAGTGGAGATTTTGATTTTCAACCTCTCGTTCTTTTACATCCAGAAAATCGGGCGTATACAGCACTTTTGACGGATCGAATGCGATATATTCTCTTAAAGAATCTGTATAAGCTTTAAAATAAAGGGAGCCTCCGTTTAAGGAATAATTTATACTTTTAACTTTATAAGGATTGGTAACCTCCCAGATAATTATTTTGTCGGAAGCATTTTCTAAAGAATATTTAGCTATTTTCTTTTGATTTAAGCTAGAGGTATCTCTGAAAGCCAGTTGGGTTTCATTATAGCGAAGCTGTTTACGGCCAATAACCCGCAGGTAACTCAACCATCCTTCTGCACTGCTATTCCCATTCTTATTAAAAGAAATAGAAATACTAATGTCGGTGCCAGCTGCATTTGTATATTCCTTAAAGCTTTTAACGTTTGCAAAGTCAGATGATTCGTCAGAGGTGTTTACACTATTCATTATCTGCTCCTTAATTATCTGATTGTTGCAGGTGATTGTATAACTGGATGATATAGTTGATCTGGAAAGTAATTCACCTTCCACAGATAATTTGCTACCAGCAATTATATCTGGAAATTTAAAAGAAAAGCTTCGTGTGAGTTTATCCCCAAATTTTTCTCCATACCAATTTCGCCCCGATTTGATCAGATTCTCCAGGTTTTCTTCGTGAAATTCATAATCTACAAATGATGTAACAGGAAAATTTTCATTTTCAAGAACCGGAGTTCCCCCCTCAACCTTAAATCCTCCTTTTGATGAAGTTATATAATAAAATGTTTTAGTAGTGTAGGGGTTTTTCGTATGTACGAATTTTTTATTAGCCGAATCGTAGCTCCAGTTTGTTGTTCCTACTCCATAAAATAAAAGGAAATCACCTTCGTTGAAAGTTCCATCGGAGCCAGTATAAAAATATAGAGGTATTTCTTGCAAATCGTCAGGCTCATTGCCAGTATATCTTACTGACAACGGCTTCCCTCCATTTCCGAAAAATCTTATTTCGGAAGGATTCGAAACCCCCAAATTTTTTAGTTCACTGTATGAAATTTTGTAAACTCCTGTTTTATCAATAGCAATTCTTTTCCAGTTGCCAGAACTCAATATTGAGTTTTCACTCCAATTATTACTTCCTTTTTTTAACAGAGAATTCGATTTCGAAAAAAATAAATCAAGCTGAAAATTTTTTAAAAGTAAAACAACTCCATTTTTTTTAATAATCGGAATGCTGCTTATTTGAACAATGTTATTTTTATTTTCTTTAAGTATAGAGATGGAAAAAGAGAGTTCATCCGTAATTTCGTTTATTCCTGAAAAAAGCTCCGGATGTAAAAGTGTGTCGAAGTTCGCTGAAATTAATTTGTAATTAACTTCGCAATATGAATTATCAATCGGGAATTGTTCTAAATAGACAGGTGTTCCATTCATTTTGTATGTTACACCATCAAAATTAAGAATTTTACTGCCAGAAGCGGAATCGGATTTTAGCCAGGATTTCATAGGAGGCTTCCAGAGAATTGATCGTTCCAAGGGACTTATTTGAGAAAAAATGTCAATATTAAGCGATATTATAAGGGAAAAAATAACCCAAGCTTTAATGTGAATGTTTCTCATTACCAATAATATTATTTTTATTCCGCAATAATAAACGATATAACGAAAATAAAGTTTTGAATATTATGCAAGCATACAAAAAGAGATCTACAATACAAACAAGCTGTTTTCGTTATTAGTTTGTAGTTTGGTCAAGAAATATTAATAGGATTCAATAAAATTCCATGTCATATATATTAGTTTTGAAAGCACTTCAAAATAAATTTTTATTCTTGTTTCTGATATTTCTTTTCACATCTATAGATGGAAGTGCTCAGGATCCCATGTTTTCGCAATTTATGTTTAGGCAATTATATCATAACCCTGCATATGCAGGAACTTCTTCTAATCCGAGGTTGATGGGTGGATACAGGAATCAATGGCCCGGGATGAATAATGCATTTTCAACCTATTATATGACCTACGATCAGCAGATTAGTGCCATAAAAAGTGGAATAGGAGTTTCAATTTTAAAAGATGTAATGGGAAATTCAACTTTTGGTGTTACTGGGTTTGATTTAAATTATAATTATCAAACAATAGCATCCCGAAGTATAAACATATCTTTAGGGTTAAGCTCCGGATTTTACCAGAAATCGCTCAACGGCACTAATGTTGTTTTACCCGATCAGTCACCTTTTGGAAACTCATTTTCTCAGGAAAATATTACAAATGAATCCATATGGTATCCCGATTTTGGATTTGGCGCTTATATGCTTATCAATAAAAGGCATTCAATTTCTGCAGCCCTACATCATCTAAACAGACCGGATATATCTTTAACTAATTCCGGTGTTCGTCTTCCGATTCGATTTGGAGTACAGTATTCGACTGAATTTCATAGTTATGTTGGGAAATTTAATGAAAAAACTATGATTATTATTCCAGGAATAATATATCAGCAACAAGACCGTTATAATTACATGTCGGCAGGAGCTAATATCGATTATCAGCCATTTATTTGCGGTCTTTGGTTGCGGTCGGATAATAAATTTTCCGTCGAATCTTTTACGATATTGTTGGGATATTACTTATCTAATTTTAAATTTGTATATAGTTTTGATGCACGACTTATAAATTTTTCGAAAAATGTGATAAATAATGGGGCACATGAAGTAACTTTTCAAATCTATTTTAAGTATAAGGATCGAAAAAAAATGAAGCAAGTTAAGTGCCCAAAATTTTGAAATTAATTGAAAAGCTCGTAAATTGAAGTATAATTTATTTATATTTGAAAATAAAAACCACAACAGTTATGAATAAGAAATTAGTATTTTTCACATTATGTGCTGCCTTGGTTGTTTTAATGGCCTCATGCGGTATTTTTGGTGGAAAGGGAAAGAAAGGAGCTTCGGCTACAACAGGATGGAATTATAACGATCCTGACAATGGAGGTTTCGAGGTAAAACAAGCCGTTGAGCAAGAGACTGGTCCCGGATTGGTTTTTATTGAAGGTGGTTCGTTTACCATGGGTCGGGTAGAACAAGATCTTACATACGACTGGAATAATGTTCCGAGGAGAGCAACTGTTGAATCTTTTTATATGGATGAAACTGAAATTACCAACGTAGATTATCGGGAATATCTATATTGGATTTCAAGAATATTTTCAGATTATCCTGAAGTATATAAAAACGCCCTTCCTGATACACTGGTTTGGCGTAGGAAATTAGCTTATAATGAACCGTATGTTGAGTATTATTTCCGTCATCCATCTTACAACGATTATCCTGTTGTTGGTGTAAACTGGGTTCAAGCTAATGATTATTGCACCTGGCGTACTGACCGTGTTAACGAAAATATACTGATTAATGAAGGGATTCTTACTATTGACCCAAATCAAAAAGGTGGAGAAAACTTTAATACCGATGCTTATTTAGCTGGACAATATGAAGGTTTGGTAAAACAAAACCTTCCTAGTCTTGACCCTAATAAGGATGAACGAAAAGTTCAGATGGAAGACGGCTTACTTCTTCCAAAATACCGACTTCCAACTGAAGCTGAATGGGAATATGCAGCGCTTGGGTTAGTTGGAAATTCATTTGATGAACGAATCTTTGAAAGAAGAATATATCCTTGGAACGGGCACAATGTTCGTAACGATGCAAAAAAATATCGTGGTGATATGCGCGCTAACTTTATTCGTGGGCGAGGTGATAACATGGGTGTTGCAGGAGCATTGAATGATGCTGGTAGTATTACAGTTCCTGTCATGTCTTTTTGGTCAAACGATTATGGACTATATTGTATGGCTGGTAATGTTAACGAATGGTGTTTGGATGTTTATCGTCCTCTTTCATTTGAGGATGTTAACGAATTCCGCCCTTTCCGTGGAAATGTTTTTGAAACACTAGAACGTGACGAAGAAGGTAATGTTGCTCAGAAAGATAGTTTAGGCCGCTTACGCAAGAGGGCTATCACTGAGGCTGAAGCCAATGAGAAATGGAGAGACATAAAGAAGTCCGATTATATTAACTATGGTGATGGAGATTGGGCTTCGAGTACAGAATATACAAATGCAGAGGCTGATAAGGGATCCGGATCAAACCGTATGTATTCTCAAAAACCTAGTGATATGACCTCTTTGGTAAATGATCATACACGAGTTTATAAAGGAGGTTCCTGGAGAGATAGAGCTTATTGGTTGAGTCCTGGCACACGTAGGTTTTTGCAGGAAGATCAATCAAGAGACGACCTAGGGTTCAGGTGTGCAATGACTCGAGTAGGTTCTCCCCGAGGTATTACTAAGAAAAAATAAGTAGTTTACAGATTTATTAAAAAGGGGGCAATTAGCCCCTTTTTTATTTACAGATTTATGGAGCTAGAAAAAATATACCAGCTTTTTATAAAAGCAAATGGTATTTCGACTGATACCAGAGATGTCTCTAAAGGAGATATTTTCATCGCATTAAGTGGGGAAAACTTTAATGGTAATACATTTGCAGAACAAGCTCTTGAAAAAGGATGCGAGTATGCAATTGTTGATGATGCCAATTATGTTCTTGGTAAAAATTACATTCTTGTAGAGAATTGTTTATTTACTTTACAGGAACTTGCGAAATTTCACAGGCAAAAAATGAATATTCCGGTAATTGCTATTACTGGAACAAATGGTAAAACAACTACCAAAGAGCTTATCTCAGCGGTTTTGTCTCGGAGATTCAATGTAATTAGCACTATTGGAAATTTGAATAATCATATTGGTGTTCCATTAACACTTTTGAGAATTACAAATGCCATCGAAATTGCAATTATTGAAATGGGAGCAAACCATCCGGGAGAAATTGATTTTCTTTGTTCAATAGCGTTGCCTAATCATGGAATAATAACAAATATTGGAAGGGCTCATTTAGAGGGGTTTGGGGGTTTTGAAGGTGTTAAACAAACAAAAAACGAACTCTATAAATACCTTATAGGTAATGATGGGACTATTTTTTACAATGTTAATAATACGATATTAAAAGATTTATTATCTGGTATAACTAATGGTATCAAATCTTATGGAAATGAAGCTGAATTATTAAGTTCTGATCCTTTTTTAAGCATAATTATAAATGGGAAGGATAAAATAACAACAAAGCTTGCTGGGAATTATAACCTTGAGAATGTGCTTGCCGCCATAGTAATTGGACAATTTTTTGGAGTTTCGATGAGTGATGTGAAGATTGCCCTAGAGAATTATGTTCCTAATAATCAAAGAAGTCAGCTAAAACAAACTCAAAAGAATAAAATCATTATGGATTGTTACAATGCAAATCCCAGTAGTATGGATGCTGCATTGAATAGTTTTAACAATATGACAGAATCTCAAAAAGTTGTTATTTTGGGTGACATGTTAGAGCTTGGTTCAGAATCTATTATAGAACACTCCAGAATTGTTGAGGTTCTGCAACGAATGGATTTGGAAAAAATAATTTTGGTTGGTGAGAATTTTTGTTCTGTTTCAGTTCCTGCTATGAAATGCTTTAAAAATTCGGAAGAGTTAAAAGTATGGTTAAGTATAAACAAGCTAGCAGGATATTATATCCTGTTAAAAGGCTCCCGTGGTATTAAATTAGAGTATATTGTTGATGAGTTATAGTTCTCTCGATGCTATAGTTTTTTTACTGCATTGTGATCTAAAAATGTAATTGTTCTTTATAATTTAATTTAATTCGACTCAGCGAAAGATATTTGTGAACTAGTTGTAAAAAATCATTTGGCATAATTGGCTTAGGTAAATATTCATCACAACCGGCAATTTTGCATCTTCGCCGGTCTTCAAGCATTGCGCAAGCGGTTACAGCAATAACTGGAATAGAATGTTGATATTTTTTAATTAAACGCGTTGCCTCAAATCCATTTAATTCATGAAGTTTCATATCCATCAATACTAAATCTATATTGGGATTATTCATACAATAAAAAAATGCAGATAACCCGCTTGAGCATCTAATAACTTTCACATTGTTTCTTTTCAACAGTTCAGATAAATAAACAAAACTGGCATCGTCGTCTTCTGCAAAGAGTACAATTTTATTTTCCCAGGTGTATTTCATATAACATTTATTGTATGCAAAAATAAGTTAGTATAAGTTTCAAAAAATACCTTAAAAGGGGGATTTATCTTAATATTCCCATTTCAGCAGCAAGACTTATTAATGCAGCACGTTTTTTTATTTGTGTCTTTTTGGAAATAGATTTACGGTGTGCTTCAACGGTATGAAAACTAATACATAATTGATTTGCAATTTCTTTACTGGTAAGTCCTTTTCCTAGTAATACCAGAACTTCTCGCTGGCGTCCTGTTAAATGCTCAATCCGTTGATAATGTTCACCTTTATCAGAGGTTTTAATAAATTCATTTAGATATTCCAGAAAGTCTTTGCTTGTAGATAATTTAACAGTTTGAATTTGCAAATATTTCCCTTGTAATTGATCATATGATGTTGTTTCAAAATTTAATAGAACCCAACAATACTCTCTATCATTGCTTTTAAACCGAAAGATGGATTGAAAACTTACCAGATTATTATAAGTATATTCTTCAATGATTTTTTTAAATCGCTTCCTATCAGCGCTATATACTAACTTCGAGATTATATAATTGGTGTTTTTTAAAAAGAGTTTACCTCCATTAAAACCTAAAATGCTGTTTATTTGTGGGGTTAGCCAAATCACTTTCTGCAAATTCAGATCGATAGTGAAGGTGAATATATCAGAGAATTCGGGTTTACCGTTGAAGGGAGATGATTTGAATGGAAATATTTCCAATCCGGAGGACATGGAGAAGTATTCCTGATATATTAGATTAGCGCGTTCAAGTTCTTTAATTTTATTTTGAAGCCCTTGAATTTTTACCAAATAGTTGTCTGCATTTCCATCTTTCATACACAGTAATTTAATCTGTGTATTAATCCTAATTAAGGCTTTAAAGTAATCACCTAAAGATGAAAATTTAAGAGATTATGTCTAAAAAATTCTTTTTGCCTTTTATGAAATATAGAAAAACAGTATTTCGATCTATTAATGAGGGATTTAAGGTTACTTCTTTTATTCTGCGGATTTTACCGTTGATTAAATATGAAAGAAATACAGCATGCGCTTTAAATACAATGTAAAATCCTGAGAAATTAAAGTAAGCCAGGAAATAAAATGCAGCTATAATATCCAGTAAAACCCTCATTAGGTATATTTTAGTATGTAATTTTTTCGGAAGGTTTTTATAAAGTACAATGAGATTGTTACGGAAATTCAGGTATGATTTTACTGGGCTATATTTAGGTAACGTTCCTCCCCCAAGGTGGAATACAACAGAATTTGAATTCATCAATACCTTATACCCTTTGTGGTGTAATCTCCAACAGAAATCTATTTCTTCCATATGGGCAAATAAAATATCATCCAATCCTCCTAACTGGTTATAAAGATCAGCCTTCACAGCCATACAGGCCCCGGTTGCCCAAAATATTTCGTGAATTCCATCATATTGTCCATTATCTTTCTCTAATGTATGAAATACCCTACCGCGGCAGAAAGGATAACCAAACTTATCAATGAATCCCCCAGCTGCTCCGGCATATTCAAATTCGTGGTGATTATAATACGATAACATTTTTGGCATAACCGCCCCTACATCTGCATTATTTTTAAGAGTTTCTATTAAAGGGAGATCCCAGTTTGGAGTAACTTCAACATCAGAATTCAATAAAATATAATATTGTGCTTCAATTTGAGCCAGAGATCGGTTATACCCTCCAGTAAAGCCATAGTTTTGATCCAGGCAAATGAGTCTGACCAGAGGGTAATTTGTCCTTAAGAATTCGATGGAACCGTCGCTTGAAGCATTATCAGCAATAATAATTTCTGAATTGGAAGAAGTATTTTGAATTGCTATTGGAAGAAATTCTTTTAAAAAATGGATTCCATTCCAGTTTAAGATTACGACTGCTGTTGTAGACATTAGTGGTTTTTAGTTTGGTATTGTGTCGAGGGTACAATTTTTAAAAAATTATTTTAATGTAATTTAGATTGGACGATGTTTTGAAATTCACTGTGAATAGTTGAATTTGATGCAATTATTTCTCTTCCAAATAAATAATTATCCCCTTTGGAGAAATCGGTTACAATTCCCCCGGCTTGTTGAACTATAAATGCTCCGGCAGCAACATCCCAGGGGTTTAAGCTGTATTCGAAAAAAATGTCGAACCGACCACAAGCTACATACGCAAGATCAGTTGCTGCTGATCCCAATCGCCGTATTCCTTGTGAACTTTGAGCGAGTTCCTCCAAAATTGCCATATATGGCTTTAGTATTTTAAAATCGTAATAGGGGAATCCTGTTGCTATGAGCGAATCTTCAATAGTTTTAGTATTGGATACTTTTATTTCGGTCTCATTTAAATAGGCCTTGCCTCCTTTAAAAGTATGAAAAATTTCATTCTGAGAGAGTTCAAGTACAACTCCAATTATTGTTTCATTTCCTTCAGTTAGGGCAACGCTAATAGCATAGGGAGCAAGCTTATGGATGAAATTGGTAGTTCCGTCTAATGGGTCAATAATCCAATTGTATATTTCCCCTTTATTTATGGCAGTTTCTTCTTCAGTAATAAATCCAGATGATGGAATAAGCTGTTGTAATTTTGCAACCAGTTTCTTTTCAGCGTTTTTATCTACATAGGTAACCAAACTATTTTTACTTTTAATTTCAACATCAGCAAGCGAAAACTTTTTGGCCTCCTCTTGAATGAATTCGCCAACTTCCTGAATTATAATACATGTTTGTCTGCAAATTTCCTGATAATCCATTGTTTTTCGGTATTTATATAATTTTGACCGTTAAACCTATTGATATTAATTCAATGCTTTTAATCTGGTTAATAACATTTGGCGCAAAAATAGTCTCAACTTTCAAATAATGATTCGAAAATCTAAATATTTCTGTTTTAAATACCATATCGAATTATTAAGCAGATATTTATTACTGCAATTCTGGTAGGGGGTTTTCGCAGTAGATAATACCTTCAAAATTGAGTTTTAACCTCAATTGCGGAGTGAAACTTATATTCAGTTCTTCATCCTAATTCTCAGTCGATGCCGAATTTTTTTTCTCAGATATTAAAGATTTATAATGTTCATATAACTCAAATTGAGACCGGGTTCTTTTTTCTTCACTCGTTCGCCGATAAGCATTTGTATGTTCGATATCAATTTTCCTTGCCTTAACATTATCTTTTAGGGCAAAATCAATTATCATTTTAAGCTCTAGCTGTAATGCAGGGTCATAAACGGGGCTGGCTACTTCAATTCGGTTGTCCAGGTTTCTTGTCATCCAGTCGGCCGAGGAGATGTAATATTTTCCCTGATTATTGTTGCAGAAAATAAAGATTCGGGAGTGTTCCAGGAACTTATCAACAATGCTAATTGCTTCAATGTTTTCGCTTAGCCCCCGAATACCTGGAACTAATGAGCAAATACCCCGGACAATAAGTTTTATTTTAACACCAAAGCTATTAGCCTGATATAATTTTTTAATCATATCGGCATCTACCAAATTGTTTATTTTTAGGATGATAAAAGCATCCTTTCCGGCTTTTGCATTTTTAATTTCGTTATCGATAAGCTTTACTAATTTATTTCTCATAAACAGCGGAGATACTAGTAAATGCTTGTAAGCGTAAAATTTATAGCTGTTTTCGAAGAAATCAAAAAGCTTTTCAATTTCGTTTGCAATTCTTTTATCGGCAGTTAGCAATGCAACATCGGTATATACATTTCCATTGCCTTCGTGGAAATTACCTGTGCTTATAGCTCCAAAATTCACTTTTTTATTGTTAATTTTACTGGTAATGAGAGTGAGTTTAGCGTGAATTTTTAATCCCTGAATGCCAAATAATACCTTTGCGCCAACTTCTTCCAATTTTCGGGACCAGTAAATATTTGCTTTTTCATCAAACCTTGCCTGAAGTTCTATTATCACTACAACATTTTTGCCGTTTCGGGCAGCATTGATAAGCGCATTTATAACTTTAGAATTCGTTGCAGCACGATAAATGGTTACTTTTATAGAAATAACTTTTGGGTCAATTGCTGCTTCACGAAGCATATTGATAAAATGCGAGAACTTTTGATACGGGTAGTGAAGCATAATATCGCGCTCCATCACGCGTTTTAAAATACTGGGTTCATTAATAATATCAGGATGGGAATTGGGCGGGGTCAGGGGGTATTCTAATTGGTGGCCCCCTATGTTTGGAAAACCCATAAAATCCTTGAAATTATGATAACGGGCACCAGGAATTAAGCTGTCAGACTCATCGATATCCAGCATTTCTGTTAAATACTTTAGCATTGCCTTAGGCATTGTTTTGTCGTATACAAATCGCACCGGCTGGCCTTTTTTTCTCCCGGATACCCCTTTAGATACCTTTTCGAGAAAACTTTTGGTAACATCATTATCAATATCGAGTTCGGCGTCCCTGGTGAGTTTTATTGTGTAGGCTTCGAAATGAGTATAGGGGAATATGGTAAAAACTTCTTTAAGGTTAAAACGAATAACATCATCCAGTAGAATTACACATTTCTTTTTTCCGATATTTGGTAATACAAGAAAACGGGGTATAACAGCAGTTGGAATCTCAATCAGGGCGTACTCAACATTTTTCTTAATAGTAGGATCAAAAAGTTTTGTGGCCAGGTAAATAGATTTGTCTTTCAGAAAAGGGAAACTGTCTAAATTGCTTAACATGATAGGTGACAATGCAGGGAGAACCTTGTCTTCGAAATAATGCTTTACATAGCTAGCCTGTTCGTCACTAAGTTGAGTTTCATTTATTATAAAGATATTTTCTTTTTCAAGTTCATTAAGAATCGCCTGGTATATAGATTGGAAGTTTTGTTGCAATTGAACTACCCGGTCCTGAATTTGAGACAGAAGTTTATTCGGTTTTTCGCCTAAAATACTTTTTGAGCTAACTTTTAGGTCGACCATTCTTTTAATAGTAGCCACACGAACCTTGAAAAACTCGTCGAGGTTATTCGAAAAAATCCCCAGGAATTTTAACCGGTCTATCAGAGGGGTTGTTTTATCACCAGCTTCCTGAAGAACCCTTTCGTTAAAGGAGAGCCAACTTAACTCCCGGTTTATTATTTCTTTTTGTTTTCGCATGCTAATAACAAATCTTATTAGAGATGGTATCTCTGTTAATAAAAAAGTGGTTAATCAGATGAATCACTGATTTTTTTTGGGAAAAATAAATGGTCTTTAACAACAGCTACCGGTCCAATTTGGCTCCATGAGTCGCATTCGAGTTCTAAGTATACAGCCCCCGCAGTTGGGAGATTTGAAATTCGCTGTTTTAAAAATCGATTTGCCAAGTCGGTAAAAGTAGGATTGTGTCCAAAAAGCAAAACTTTTGAAAAATTCTCGGGAATGGATTTGATGAATTGGATAATAGCCGCATCAGATTCACTATATAGCTGTTCTTTAATTTCAATTTTCTGTACCGGGATTTTAAGAATTCTCGAAAATATTAAAGCAGTATGCAATGCCCGGTTTGCAGGACTGGAATAAACCATGTCAAAAGTTATATGCTTCTTTTTTATAATTTCGGCAATCAGAATAGCATTTCGAATGCCAGATTCTTTTAATGGCCTATCCAAATCATCAATAGTATCATAATCCCAGCTTGATTTTGCATGCCGGGTAATAACCAGGGTTTTAATGCTCATGTTTTATCAGATACATTGTAAAATTTGCGCAAGTTACAAATTTACAAGTGAATTACAATAAGTTGGTAGCTAGCTCGGCAAGGTAGCTGCGTTCCCCTTTGACTAAGTTGACATGTGCAAATATATCTTGGCCTTTCATTTTGTCGGCCATATATGAAAGTCCGTTTGACTCGGTATCCAGGTAAGGGGAATCTATTTGTTGAATATCTCCGGTAAATACCATTTTGGTTCCTTCGCCAGCTCGGGTAATAATAGTTTTTATTTCGTGAGGTGTTAAGTTTTGAGCTTCATCAACAATAAAAAATACGTTCGAGAGACTTCGACCCCTAATATATGCTAATGGAGTAATCACAAGCTTTTCTGACTTTTGCATATCTTCAATCCTTACAAACTCTTCACTTGTACTTTTAAACTTGTTTTTAATTACTGAAAGGTTGTCGTATAAAGGATGCATATAAGGCTCAATCTTTTCTTTAACATCGCCGGGTAAAAAGCCCATATCACGATTTGCCAGAGGAACAATTGGGCGTGCTAGAAGTATTTGGTGATAATTTTTATTCATTTGCATAGCTGCAGCCAGGGCGAGTAATGTTTTTCCGGTTCCTGCTTTTCCGGTAAGGGCAACCAGTTGTATTTCGGGACGAAGCAATGCGTCTAGCGAAAAGGTTTGTTCGGCATTTCGGGGTTCAATACCATAGGTGCGCTGTTTTTCTACCCGGTTTAACACTTTGCTCAATGGGTCGTAATGTGCCAAGACACTCGATTTTTCACTTCTAAGTATAAAATATTGATGCCCATACAATTCAAAACCAAAATTAAATTCATTGGAGGGAACTCCTTCCATTTTTTCGTATAACCTTGAAATTAACTCACTGTTTACATTATCGAGAGTTATTATATTTTTATTTAAATCGTCAATATTATGAACTTTATCTGTTTCGTAATCCTGCGCCATTATTCCGATCGACTTCGCCTTCATTCGCAGGTTAATATCTTTCGAAATAAGTGCAACATGACTGGAGGTATTTTTTGTTTTTACAAATTCAGCGATCGCTAATATTCTATGGTCAGGCGTGTTTTCAGGAAACGATTCAGCAATTGCTTTCGAAAAAGGTTTTCCGGTTTCGATGCTTAAATTACCCAGCCCAACTCCTAACGAAACCCCTCCATTGAAGAGGTGGTCTCCTGAAAGATGATCTAATTCTCGGGTGAATTCTCGGGCATTGTAATTTATCTGATCGTTTCCTTTCTTAAGCTTGTCGAGCTCTTCTAATACGGTTATTGGGATAACAACATCATTTTCCTGAAAATTGTATATACACATGTGGTCGTGCAATAGCACATTGGTGTCGAGCACGAATATTTTTTTAGTTCCTTTCATATTTCGTTGGATAAAGATTTTTTTAATGTCTTAAATATAGCAAATTTGTAGCTCAAAATGCCCTGAATTAATTAACAGAAACATAGATTTATGAACGTTTTGGAAGCCATTTTATCCCGACGGAGTATTCGGAAATACAATAACCGGGCAGTTACTCATGAAACACTGGAAGAGCTTATTAAATATGCCATGTATGCTCCATCGGCTGTAAACAAGCAGCCTTGGCACTTTATAATTATCGATGACCGGTCAATTTTGAATAAGATTATGGAGTTTCATCCTCATGCTGGTATGCTGGAAAATGCCCCGGCAGCCATATTGATTTGCGGAGACGAGCAATTAGCGCATACTCCGGCATACTGGCCGGTAGATTGCGCCGCAGCCACTCAAAATCTTCTATTGGCAGCGCATGGAATGGGGCTGGGGGCTGTATGGCTTGGAATATATCCACGCGAAGAAAGAATTAATTCCATTATAAATTTATTTAATCTTCCCAATGAAGTACGTCCATTTTCACTGATATCTTTAGGATATACATCTGAGCAGTATAAAACCCCAAGTCGGTTTAAAAAAGAACGAATTCATCATAACACCTGGTAATGAATTATGGATTACCAGGAGACCTTAAATTTTTTATATAGTCGGCTACCAATGTTCCATCGGGTAGGGAAGGCGGCTTATAAGGCAAATTTGGATAATGCTTTATGGTTAGATGAATTATGTAATTATCCTCATCGAAACTACAAAACTATCCATGTAGCGGGGACAAATGGAAAAGGATCAGTTTCGCATATGATTGCTTCTATATTGCAGAAAGCGGGTTATAAAACCGGATTGTTTACATCTCCTCATTTAAAGGATTTTAGAGAGCGGATTCGTATTAATGGGGAAATGATACCCAAAGAAGCAGTAACCCAATTTGTTTTAAAATATAAGGAAAATTTTGAGGCCATTTCGCCCTCTTTTTTTGAAATGACTTCAGCTTTGGCTTTTGAATTTTTTAATAAAGAAAAAGTGGATGTTGCTGTAATTGAAGTTGGAATGGGAGGGAGATTAGATTCGACCAATATTATTACACCGGAATTATCGGTTATTACGAATATTGGGTTTGATCATACGGAATTTTTAGGAGATTCCCTTTCTAAAATTGCCGTTGAAAAAGCCGGAATAATAAAAAGGGGGGTTCATGTGGTAATTGGCGAATCCCTTCCTGAAACAAAACCTGTATTTAAACAAATTGCATGCGAAAGAAATGCTCCCCTGTTTTTTGCCGATGAAATCTTCGAATCCAACTATTCGTTGGGATTATCCAAAAGGCACCAATATTTTGAATTATGTAAATTGAATTCAAGTGAGAAAGTTATTCTGAGCATTGATCTTTTGGGAAATTATCAGCAGAAAAATATTTGCACAGTAATGTGTGCCATCGAATTGTTGAAGAGACAAAATTTTGAAATTGATAATAGCCAGATAGAAACAGGATTAAAAAATGTTGCAAAAGTTACAGGTTTGCAAGGACGATGGCAGATTTTAAGCGACAATCCCTTTATTATTTGCGATACAGGCCATAATGCGGAAGGCATTGCTTGGGTTGTTAAGCAGATTCAAGGACTAAAGTATGAGAAGTTGCATTTTGTTTTTGGTTTAGTAAACGATAAGGATATACGCCATATTTTAAAGCTTTTACCAGTGACGGGTGATTATTATTTTACAAAAGCAAATATTCCCAGAGCTTTAGATGAAAATATTCTGATGCAGCTTTCGGCCGAAGCTGGATTAAGAGGTAAAAGTTTTCCAAATGTAAAAATTGCAGTCGATAATGCGAAGAAAAATGCAGGGTCTAACGATTTGATTTTTATTGGTGGTAGCACTTTTATTGTTGCCGAAGCACTATAAATGTTAAGAAAAAGTGAGGTTTTTTTTTAAATATTTTTGCAGATAAAAAAAACGCTGTTATCTTTGCACCGCTTTTGAGAAACACACCTTGCAATTGTGGCATACATAATGAGGGTTATATCGGAAGTAAAAAAGGGAGCATAGCTCAGCTGGTTCAGAGCATCTGCCTTACAAGCAGAGGGTCACAGGTTCGAATCCTGTTGCTCCCACAAACAAGATGAAGCACTTACACGAATAAAACCGGTAAGTGCTTTTTTATTTGCACTCCATTTGCACTATTTTCAAGGCCTTGTTTTTTCAAAAAAACTATCTCATAATTCAGAAGCATGTTATATTTTTACTGACAAATAAAATTTTAACGAACCGCGTAGAATTGAGAATACCCAATATGAAAGAAGCGCAGAATATAGAATGGAAAGAAAATTGGCGGGATGAGTATATCAAATGGATATGCGGATTTGCCAATGCCGACGGCGGTACCCTTTATATCGGCAAAGACGATAACGGCGATATAAAAGGCATTGCCGATGCTGCAAAGCTTTTGAACGATATTCCCAATAAAATAAGGGATGTTCTGGGAATTATTGTAGATGTCAATCTACGTTCAGAAAAAGGGAAAGACTATTTAGAAATTAACGTTGCTTCTCATCCGTACCCCATCAGCTATAAAGGACAGTATCACTATCGAAGCGGAAGCACCAAACAGGAATTAAAAGGGGCTTCCCTTGACAGGTTCTTGTTGCAAAAGCAGGGAAAACACTGGGACGGTGTTCCTGTTCCCAGTGTGACTGTAAAGGATTTGCAAAAAGAGGCCATTACGTTATTTAAAAACAAGGCATCTAAAAGCGGACGGTTAAGTGATGAAGCAATAGGAAGTACACCTGAAATTTTAATAGAAAACTTGCGGCTGAAAGACGGTGCTTACCTGAAACGCGCAGCGCTTTTGCTTTTTTATTCTGACCCGGAAAAATATGTCACAGGGGCTTATATCAAAATCGGTTTTTTTGAATCAGAAGCCGAATTGCTTTATCAGGATGAAATTCACGGAACCCTGATTGAACAGGCCGATAAAGCAATGGACTTGCTTTATACGAAGTATTTAAAAGCCTATATCCGTTATGAAGGTATTAATCGTGTTGAACAATTCCTTTTTCCCAAAGAAGCGGTGCGCGAAGCCTTATTGAACTCCATAGTCCATAAAGATTATGCCAGTAGTATTCCTATTCAAATACGGATTTATGAAGATAAAATCATTATTTGGAATGAAGGTGAATTGCCTGAAAACTGGACAGTTGAAACCTTAAGGAAATCCCATCCGTCCAAACCGTTTAATCCGGATATCGCCAATGTGTTTTTCAGAGCCGGATTAATAGAATCTTGGGGACGAGGCATTGAAAAGATTGAAACCGAATGTAAAAATATCGGATTACCCCCGCCGAAATACGATTATAGCTCTTCATCTTTTAAGATTGAAATTAATGCTAAAAGTGCTTTTGAACAAATTAAAGTTCAACATGATTTTAGTAGTGATGCAAAAGATGATATAACTAGTGGTGCAAATGGTGGTGCAAATGGTGGTGCAAAATATCTTACTGATAGGCAAAATGAAGTTCTGGATTTAATTAAACAAAATCCTCGAATTGCATATAGAGAATTAGCAGAGAAACTCGGAATTAATAATTCTGCCGCTCAAGGTCATATTAAAGCTTTAAAAAGCAAGGGAGTTATTGAAAGAGATGGCGGGACAAGGGGGTATTGGAAAATAATTAGTAAAACCAAAAAAAACACCGACACATAATGCATCGGTGCTATAGTTTGGGTGTGTAGAAGAAAATTTAATTGCGGACAATCGTAAATTTATTGTCGTTGCATGCCTTGTATTTCGGAGGATTGTTTTGCGGAATGTTATCATTTGCAGCTACGGACAATCGCATCCCCAATGCGAAAGCCCAGCAATACAAATTAAACGAAGTCGGACTTCTCATTCCGCATTCCCACTTACTTACCAATCTGTCGGCCATTCCGAGACGGGCATTTAACTCTTCCTGCGTTATTCGGAGTTTTTGTCGTTGTTCGACAAGTTTCTTTACAACATCCCGTAAATAATCTTTACGGATAAGCGGTCTGTTTATTTGCTCTTCTTCTTTCATGGGACTCTTCTCCTAATGAGTTAAAATAATAAAACATGGTCTTTATATCCTTTCCTGTTTTTATTCAAAACGCACAAAAGGTTCGTAATCCAATGATTATGAAAATACATAGATATGTCAAGGATTTATGATTATTAGGTGCATTATCATACTAATGTATGGAATAGTATGAATACAGTAGTGTATTAACATAATAAAGATGCTTAAGTCGGAAATTTTATTATTCGCATATTGCAATTGCGAATGATTCGAATCGGTTATTTGTCGGCTACTTTATTGTCTGGAACTTTGAATTGGATTTTCTGAAGCCATTCATGTGCGGTCTTTAAAAGATGCCCGCGTCCGTATCTCGGTTTGGCAATGCGATGCCCCATAAGCTGGTCGATGATTTCTTCCGGTGCCTGTATGTCGCGCAAACGGTCTTTAAAAGTATGTCGCAATGAATATAAGGAATGCTCTTCCGTCGGGCGTAATTTATTAGTTGTGAAATATCTGTTTATCAGGCTTGATATTGCATCGGCCTCTTTATACCTTGTGAAACCTGAGGGTAATTGTTGAAATGCATACAAGGCCGTTCCTACAAGTGGAATCTGACGCTCAGAGTGGAGTGTTTTCAAGCCTCTTTTATCTTTTGGTCGAATCCAAATATAAGGTATCTCAGCATCCAGAAAAATGTCCTGTTTTTCAAGTCCTATCAATTCGGCTTCTCTTGCACCTGTATCCGCCATAGCATAAATAAGAAGCTTGGCTTGCTCATTCAATGAATTGAGACTTGTAAGTATTTTGCTTTGAACGTACTCGGCTTCAAAAGGCGGACGTGATTTGTGAATAAGTTTGAAACGTGTTTTGGCAAAAAGAATGTCCTCATCAAATGGAATTTCATTTGCGTTGGCAACGGTTCGTAAAATGTCCTTTACATGGCGCATTTTTTTATTTGCTGTATCTGCGTTTTTTCCACCGGATATTTCTTCCATTAGCCACTGATGAAATCTGATAATATCTTTTCGCTGAATGTTGGCAATATCTTTGTCTCCTATAGCTTTGATAAAATCATCAATGGAACGGTTTCTCGGATTTTTGTACTTCGTTATCTGATGTTCCGATTTATTTGAGAAGCGGTCGGCACATAAATTCCAAAAGCGTTCTTTGCACTCACTTAACGGAATAGAAGGGACATCAGCCATCCCCATAACAGCATCAAACGTTTTTTCATCATTTTCCTTGCTTTTGGCAACAATCAGTCTGGACACAATTTCTTCGACAGATGATTTATGGGCTATTTCCGAAGCGTCTTTGTAGGCAAATCCGTATGCCTTTACAATTGCTTTGGCACGTTTGTAATCGTCATCTTTAGCCCTGATTCCGCTTTGGACTAAAGATTGCCAAAATTTATTGTAATGGTCTTCATAAACAACGGCCTTTTTTTGGGCTTCAAGCCGGTCTTTTGTTTTTAGGGCAACTCGGATGAACGAACGGGAATTATATTCCCTCAGATATTCGGGAACACGTTTATAGTAATAGTACCATCCGTTTCTGATGAGTAGACCCATGAAATTTTGTATTCCATTCTGTATTCCAAATTGTAACCCAAATTAGAATATCAGAAAACTTTTTGTGATACAAATACAAAATTCAAACGCTGTTAAAATGTTGATATATATGAAGAAAAACAAAAAAGCCATCCTTCGGGATGGCTTTTTAAATGGTGCCTCGAGGCGGATTAGTATCCAAAAATTATATTGTATAACTAACTGATAATATTGACTAAATCCATTAAGAATTATTTGCGGTTCTTAAAATGTAACCCATTTTGTATCCCAAAATGTAACCCAAATTCTGAATTATCATTGGCTACGTTCAGGGCTTTATCAAGCAAAATTTCTTGCTTTTCGTAAAGTTCTATTTCATTCTCTAACCGTTCGAAAATCGGAAGAAGTTTTTCTGATTTTTGTCTGTATTTTTTGATAAAGCCTGCACATATGATATATGCCTTCTTTATATCGTCCAGATTCGCCTTTGGATAGACAGGAACAGAGCTTTCGGTTATCTTATTCATGTAAGTACTCCTTTTTAAAGAAGAAAATACCGAAATGGTACAAGGAATATGATGTTTTTAAACGCACAGATATTTTGCAGCACAATAAACTAAATATTGCACAGCAGAATAAACTAGAAATTGCCCGGATTTTTATTTATGCTATAAATAGCATTGACATTTTGTATATTTATGCTATATTTGTCATTATAATAGTAAATATTAATGCTATAAAAGGCATAGACATGACATATTGGGATAAAAAATTAATTCGGGAACAACTTGATAAAAGGCTTGATTCTTTGAAGGTTTCGGCTCAAGTCGGTATTCCTGAAAATGGATGGATAAAGTCTATCCGCGAAGCTTTGGGTATGTCAGCTAAAGATTTGGCAAAAAAGGTTGGGATTGACCAATCCAGAATTTCGCGAATTGAAAATTCGGAAAAAGACGGAAGTGTAAAGCTTTCATCTTTGCAAAAGATTGCTCAAAGTATAGGAATGGACTTTGTTTACGGGTTTGTACCTAAAGGTACGCTTGAAAGCATGGTGCGTGAACAGGCAAAAAAAATTGCTTTGCAGAAATTAAAGCGACTTAATCATACGATGCGGCTTGAACTTCAGGAACTTCCACCGGAAGAGCAGGAAAAAGCATTAAAAGATATGATTGACAAAATCCTTATTGATGAACCGAAAGACTTTTGGAACAAATGAAACAATTTGAAAATCCACCCGGGGCAACATCGCTTGATCCTGATGAATTGGAAGGCTTAAAGCTAAAGCATATCACAACCCGCGGCGAGCTTGACCGCTGGGAGCAGGAAAACATCGGGGATGCTATGGATTGGTTGGAACGTCGCCGTAAAGGCGATATTCTGACTGAAGAGTTTATTAAGACGCTTCATGATAAAATGTTGGGTAAAATATGGACGTGGGCGGGAACTTTTCGTAAATCCGGCAAAAATATCGGTGCAGATTGGCGTACCATCGGAATTGAATTGCGTCAGCTTTTGGATGATGTACGATTTTGGATTGAAAATAAAACATATCCCGAAGATGAAATTGCAGCAAGGTTTCACCACCGTTTGGTTGCTATCCATTTATTTCCGAACGGCAATGGCCGTCATGCACGTTTAATGGCAGATGTTTTACTGTCCGATGTTTTTGAAAAAGCGCCTTTTACATGGGGTAATAGTAACTTAACAGCTGAAAACGATGTACGAGCAAAATATATTGCTGCTCTACGAGCGGCTGATGGACATGACTACAATCAGTTGATGGAGTTTGTGAGGTCATAAATACATCCACACTTAGTACGTCTGTAGATACAAATCCATCATATTGAAACTTAAAGTGTTCATTTATAATAATAATTGCAAAACACTTCTTGACTTCTATAATAGTTTGTAAATTCCCATTCACAAACCTAGATGTAATGTTATGAAACAAATTGACCAGTCTATTCAATTTTCTGCCTCTGATTTAGTAAACTATTTAGGATGTAAATATCTAACCGAGTTAGACCGAAGCAATGCAAATGGGCTTATTGCCCCTCCAGATTGGAAAAATCCATCCTTAGAACTATTACAGCAAAAAGGTCAAGAACACGAAAAAGCCTATATTGATTATTTGAAAACACAGGGATTGTCGGTATGTGAATTGGATGGGCAATCGGTTAAAGCTACCAAAGATGCTATTAGCAAAGGTTATGACATTATAACTCAAGCCCGATTTCATAAAGAAGGGTGGGTTGGTATTGCTGATATTTTAAAAAAAGTATCCGGTTCCAGTAATCTTGGCGACTATCACTATGAAGTAGAGGATACAAAACTTTCTCAAGAAACAAAAGCAGGAACAGTCTTACAGCTTTGTCTATATTCCGATTTACTTAGTGATTTGCAGGGTAAAACGCCGGAGAATATGTTTGTCATTAAACCCGGAATTGATTTTCCTGTCGATAAATTCAGATATTCAGAATTTGAATCTTATTACAGATTTGTCAAAGGAAAATTTCAAGAGCTGATGATTAATGAGCCTGTTGAAACATACCCATTGCCAGTTGGTAAATGTGATACATGCAGATGGTGGAAAAGTTGTAACGATAAATGGCATAAAGATGACCACTTAACATTGATTGCAGGTATTCGCTCTAATCATATAAAAGAACTTGGTTGTCAGGGAATTAATACACTTGAGGTTTACGCGAAAGAACCTCAACCCTTTAGGGGAAATCCTGAACAGGGAAATAAAGATACATATTCAAAAATCCATAATCAAGCAAAAATACAACTCAAGGGACGAACTGAAGAACAACTTTTATATGAATTACTCCCAATTGAACCTTTGCGGGGATTGAACGAGCTACCTGTTCCATCAAGAGGAGACATATACTTCGATATTGAAGGTGACCATTTTTATGATGATGGCGGAATTGAATATTTATTCGGAATAAGTTATTTGCAGGATGGAAACAATACTTACAAAGGTTTTTGGGCAAAAAATAGAAAAGAAGAAAAACAAGTCTTTTGTGAATTTATGACACTTGTCATGAACAGATGGCAAGAATTTCCGGATATGCATATTTATCACTATGCCCCTTATGAGCCGACTGCCATAAAAAAACTTGCTTCCAGATGTGCCGTTTTTGAGGAAGAAGTAGATAGACTATTACGTGCAGAACTATTCAAAGATTTGTTTTCTGTAATTAAAGAAAGCCTAATTGCTAGTGTCGAAAGCTATTCTTTAAAGGAAATGGAACAATTTGCAGATTACAAAAGAGAGGCTAATCTAAAGTTGGCGAGTGATGCGCGAAGAAGAATGTCTGTTGCACTTGATTTTAATGACTTTGCAACAATGACTCAATCAACCTTTGAATTGATAGAGCTGTATAATAGGGATGATTGTTTTGCTACTCAAAAACTTCACTTCTGGCTTGAAAATATTTATCAAGAGCAAATAAAAAATGGAATTGAATTATCCAGACCTGAAATAAAAACTGGTAATGCAAGTGAAACAATTGAAGAAAAAGATGCTGAGGCAAGAAGTTTATATAATGGTCTGGTAACTAGCCTGCCTGCCGACCCTGAAAATTGGAAAAATGAAGATACGGCAAAATGGTTGTTGGCACATCAAATAGAATTTTACCGAAGAGAATTAAAAAGTTCATGGTGGGAATTTTTCAGATTACGAGACTTAGAAGACCATGAGTTATTGGATGAAAGGAAAGGTATTTTTGGATTAAAATATTTATCTACCCATCCTGATTCAAAAAAGGTTCCAATTCACACTTATTCCTATTCCCCACAAGAAATATCCTTAGAAGTTGGAAAGGACTTACATCAGACAAAAGGGGAAAAAATTGGACAGATTTATGACTTTTCTCTTGAAAACAAAACGGTTGATATTAAGAAAACTAAATTAACTGCTGAAATTCATCCCATTGCAGTATTCATCAATGATATAGTATCCCCGGGTGTTTTAATTCCTTCTTTGTTTAAATTTGCGAAAGCTATTATTGACCAAGGAATTGATGGAGATGGTGCTTATAGGGCTGGACGTGATTTACTTTTGAAAAATCCGCCGCGCTTATCAGAAGATGTTGAACTTAAGAGTAATGATGCGGAAACAACTGAGGCGACAGCATTAAGGCTTGCGTTAAGTTTAAATAACGGAGTCCTACCGATTCAAGGCCCTCCGGGAACAGGTAAAACACACTTGGGAGGAAGTCTAATCGCTGAACTTTCAAGGAGAGGAAAGAAAATAGGTGTTACTGCGGTAAGTCATAAAGTAATCCGCAATCTTTTAGATAAGGCTGTAGAGAGAGGACTTGAAAAAGGAATGCCCGTTGTAATCAAACACAAGGGAAAATCAGGTGAAGAAATAGATAGCCTTGATACAGTGAATATTAAGAACAAGGAAGAAGCTATAAGTTCGTTAAATAGTGGGGCGGTCGTTGGTGGAACTGCGTGGTTATGGGCAGATGATGTATTTGAAGGAATGCTGGATTATTTGTTTGTAGATGAAGCAGGGCAAATGTCTCTAACAAATGTCATTACCATCTCAAGAGCTGCAAAGAATATTATCTTATTGGGAGACCCTCAGCAATTGGAACAGCCAACCAAAGGTGCACACCCCGAAGGTGCAGATATCTCAGCCCTTGAGCATATACTTGACGGTCATCCCACAATGCCAATAGACAAAGGGATATTCCTAGATACCACTTGGAGATTGAATCCGAAGATTACCGAATTTACTTCAAAGCTTTATTATGAAGGTCGTTTAAGGTCAAAGGAAGGACTTGAAAAGCAAATAATTGAAGGGAATACCATTTTCAATGGAAGCGGACTTTTTTACGTACCCGTAAATCATATTGGAAATCAAAGCCAGGCTCTTGAGGAAGTAACTACAATTAGAAAGATAGTTGAACATCTATTGAGTGCAAATTTAAAATGGGTAGATAGAAATGGGAAATCATCATCTTTGACAAAAGATGATATTCTAATTATTGCCCCTTATAATGCTCAGGTAAGTGTATTAAAAGAGTCTCTTCCTGATTTTCCCATCGGTACGGTAGATAAATTTCAGGGACAAGAAGCTCCTATTGTAATATATTCAATGACAAGCTCTTCACCTGAGGATGCGCCCAGAGGAATGAGTTTCCTTTATAACCCAAATCGGTTAAATGTTGCCACCAGTCGTGCTAAATGTATAAGTATTTTAGTGGCAGCACCAAAACTATTTGAAGCAGAATGTCATACAATTGACCAAATGAGATGGGCTAATGGATTATGCTTATATCAAGAAATGTCAATATGTGTTGATATGCAATAGGTATAAATATTTAATTCAATTTTTTTGTGCGTAGTAAGAAATAAAAATTCGGCAGAAACTCCCATTGTTAATTTAATAGGGAGTAACCGAAATGCCAACAAAAAAATTCATTCTGAATGAAATCGACATTGTATATAAGCCCGCGCTGGAACTTATAAAAAGGCCGGTAATTAATTGCGCGGAAGAGGCTCATTCTTTGTTTCGTGAGAATTGGGATTCCACAAAAATTGCCATTGTTGAGCAGTTCAAAGTCATGCTGTTAAACCGTTCCAATCGTGTATTGGGGATTTCTACAGTATCTCTGGGCGGGATTTCCGGTACGGTTACAGACCAGAAAATTATCTTTGCCATTGCTCTGAAAGCGGGAGCAAGTTCTATAATTCTGGCTCATAACCACCCGTCAGGGAATATGAAACCAAGTGATGCCGATATTGCCATTACCAAGAAAATAAGAGAATGCGGCGGTTTCTTGGATATTCAGGTTCTCGACCACATAATTTTGAACGGATTGGAAAACCGATTTAACTCCCTAAATGACCATTTAAATTTGTTTTGATACAAAAACGGGATTTCATACTCTGAAGTCCCGTTTTTTGATTTAAAAAGTAATAATTCCCTTTCTTTTCCGCCAAAAAGTGCCACTTATTCCCACTTTTAAGGTAAAAAATACTGACACTTTTCGCAAATTATTGTATTTAAGCCGTTTATATATTTAAGAAAAATTCTTTACCTTAACAAGCGATTTAATCTTTCAAAGAAGCCGGATAAAGCTTATAATTTGTAAGTTAATTACCGCATTTGTTATCTTTGAAAAGAAAAGATTGATTTAAAATGGCTAAAAAGAACGGAAACGATAAAAATATTGAAGAAACCCTCTGGGATTCGGCCAACAAGTTAAGAGGTAGCGTAGAACCTGCGGAATATAAACATGTTGTCTTAGGATTGATATTCTTAAAATTTGCCAGTGATAAGTTCGAAGAACATCGAAAAAAACTCATAACTGAAGGAAAAGAAAAGTATATTGAAATGCCTGATTTCTATGGCATGGCTAATGTGTTTTATTTGGATGAGTTTTCTCGCTGGTCGTACATTATTAAAAACTCAAAGCAAAACGACATTGCGTTAAAAATTGATACTGCGCTTCACAATATTGAAAAAGCTAATAAAGCACTAAAGGGAGCATTGCCTGACAATTACTTTTCACGTTTAGGGTTGGATATTACCAAACTTTCATCGTTGCTCGATACAATAAACGACATTGATACTCTTAAAGATAAAGCACAGGATATTGTCGGACGGGTATATGAATATTTTCTCTCGAAATTTGCCTTGGCAGAAGGAAAGGGCAAAGGAGAATTTTATACACCGAAGAGTATTGTAAATCTTATTGCCGAAATGATTGAACCTTATAAAGGCATAATCTATGACCCTGCTTGCGGTTCGGGCGGTATGTTTGTTCAATCCATCAAGTTTATTGAAAACCACCACGGCAACAAGAAGGAAATCTCAATTTACGGACAGGAATACACCAACACCACATACAAACTGGCAAAGATGAACCTTGCCATTCGAGGTATAAGTGGAAATTTAGGCGAAAAGGCAGCTGATACTTTTGGTGACGACCAACATAAAGACTTGAAAGCCGATTATATAATGGCAAACCCGCCTTTTAACCAAAAAGATTGGCGTGCTGAAAACGAATTAAAAAATGACCCTCGTTGGCGTGGCTACGAAGTTCCCCCCAAAAGCAATGCAAACTATGCCTGGATTTTAAACATGGTTTCCAAGCTTTCCGAGAATGGGGTTGCAGGTTTTATTCTTGCAAACGGGGCGTTAAGCGGTGGTGGTGAAGAATACAAAATACGTCGAAAACTTGTTGAAAATAATTTGGTGGAAGCCATTTTGGTATTACCGCAAGATATGTTTTATACAACCAACATAAGCGTTACCATTTGGATATTGAATAAGAATAAAAAGGAGCATAGCCTTAGCATTGGTGATGAACAGCGCCATTACCGCAACCGTGAAAAGGAAATTCTATTTATGGATTTGCGACAAATAGGTGAGCCATTTGAAAAGAAATTTATTCAATTTGGTGAGCAACAAATTAAATCTATTGGCAAAACCTATCACACTTGGCAACAAGAAAAAAATAATTACAAAGATATTCCGGAGTATTGCTATTCTGCTTCGTTTGACGAGGTAGCTAAAAAAGATTTTTCGCTCGTACCTAGCAAATACATTGAGTTTGTGAACCGTGACGAAAATGTTGACTTTGACGAAAGGATGCAAAACCTACAATCCGAATTCTCTGACTTGTTAAAGGCTGAAACCGCTTCAAGAAATGATTTGCTAACCGTTTTTAAAGAGTTGGGTTATGAAATCAAATTATAAAAAAATTGGCGAGCATATTCATCTGGTTGATGAACGAAACAAAGGGTTGCAAGTAAAACAACTTTTGGGATTAAGCATTTCAAAACAGTTTATTCCTTCTGTTGCCAATATTATTGGAACGGATATGGAGAACTATAAAATCATTCGCAAAAATCAATTTGCATGTAGCACAATGCAGGTAAGGCGTGACAAAAAGATGCCCGTAGCTTTGTTGCAAGAAGTGGACGAAGCTATTATTTCACAAGCCTATCCGGTATTTGAAGTAAAAGACGAAAGCGAGCTATTGCCCGAATATTTAATGATGTGGTTTACTCGTTCAGAATTTGATAGAGAAGCTTGTTTTAATGCTGTTGGTGGTGTTCGTGGAAGTCTAGAGTGGGAAGATTTTTGCGATATGCAACTACCCATTCCTTCCTTCACGAAACAAAAAGAAATTGTAAAAGAATACAACATAATCCAAAACCGAATAAACCTTAACAACCAACTTATATCCAAACTCGAAGAAACCGCACATGCTATTTACAAGCAATGGTTTGTTGATTTTGAATTTCCTAACAAAGAAGGCAAACCATATAAAAGTAGTGGTGGGGAAATGGTTTGGAATGAGGAATTGGGAAAAGAGATTCCAAAGGGGTGGAGAACTGGGTCACTTAATGAATTAGTTGAAATTATAGATGGTGATAGAGGAACAAATTATCCAAGTATTGAAGAAATATTTGATAATGGTTTTTGTTTGTTTTTAAATGCAGGGAATGTTACTAAAATTGGTTTTGATTTTTCGGAAACCAAATTTATCACTAAAGGAAAAGATGAAAAACTTAGGAAAGGTAAATTAAAACGGAATGACATTGTTCTTACGTCAAGAGGTACCGTTGGTAACGTAGCTTTTTATAGTGAGTCTATTATCTATAACCACATTAGAATTAATTCAGGTATGGTGATTATGAGGGCAAAAGAAATCTCAAAATCTACAATATTTGTTTATTCAATGCTTCGTAATTCTGACATTAAAAAATCAATAGAAAATTACTTGTCAGGTTCTGCACAGCCACAATTGCCAATAAAAGACCTAGTTAAAATCCCAATTTTAATACCTGAAAATGACATAATTATTGAATTTTCGAAATTGGCAATTAAGATTCAATTATTAATTGATTGTACCGACTTTAAAAACCAAAAACTAACTGAACTAAAAGACCTACTTCTTTCCAAATTAGCGACAGTAGAATAATTATGATAAAGAAGTTCAAAACCATAAAGAACCTGGCTGTATTCCAAAATTTTATTTGGGATAGTTCGGTATGTGATGGGGCTGGCAATGTGCAAACATTCAAAGATATCAATATAATTTATGGCAGAAACTATTCCGGCAAAACAACTTTATCAAGAATTGTCAGGGCTTTAGAAAAAGGCGAAATTTCAAACAAGTATGAAAATCCTGAATTTGAAGTAACCATAAAGGACACAGCAGATGCTACGCAAGCCAATTTAACAGCTCAAGGTAAAAAAATACGGGTCTTCAATGAAGATTTTGTAAAAGATAATCTTCGATTTATTGCATACCCAGATGAGAGCATTAACCCATTTGCAATTTTAGGGGGTAATGCAACAATAGAAGGAGAAATAGCCTCTCTTAAAAGCGAATTAGGTATCAATGAAGATGGTAGCGAAAGTGGGTTTTACCTTGAATTAAAGAACGCCAAAGTAATTGCAGATACAACAAGACAGGCTTACGAAGGAGCAAACAACTCACTCAATCAGCAACTAAGTCATAAGGCGACAAATAACCCCAACGGTATTAAGTACAAATTTGAGCGTTTTGGCGACCAAAACTATACTAAACCGAAACTTGAAGCGGATATTTCTGCGGTTTTAGAAACATCATTCAAGTCATTAACCGATAGTGAAGTAACAGGAATAAATGCTTTACTTAATGAAAGAGTAAATCAAGATATTCGACCAATTTCGAAAGCAAGTTTATATTTAAAAATCTTCAACGATAAGGCAGAAACACTAATTACAAAGCCAATAAGTAGCTCGGATAAAATTGAACAATTGGTAAAGGATTCAATTTTGAATCGTTGGGTTAAAGAAGGAAGACTGCTACATAAAGATAAACTGAAACAATGTTCCTTTTGCGGTAATGATATTTCTGACCATAGATGGAAGGAACTTGAAACCCACTTTGATGAAGAATCAGAAAAGCTTGAAAAGGAAATTGAGAATTTAATCAGTGAGATACAACAAGAAATTGCAACACTTGATTCATGTTTGCTTATCAATAAATCTGTATTCTATTCAAAGTTTCATATAGATTTAGACCGTTTAATTGCTTTTAGGCAATACGTTATTGCAGGTATAAAATCAGAATTGAGTAAAATTGTTGCACTATTAACGGAACGCATGGATGATTTGCTAAACCATAAACCATATTCTCCAATCACAGATAATAGCAAACGGATTGAATGGTGTTGGATGATTTTTGAAAATATAAGGCTCAAAGCAAATAATTACACAACATCACTTGGTGCAAAACAAACCGAAGCTAAACGACTATTGCGATTGCGAGAAGTTAGTGACTTTGTAAAGACAATTCAATATTCAGATGAGATAACAAAAATTGAAGGGTTAAAAGCAATTGCAAATACGAAAGCTCAGGAGAAAGCGGACTTCGCTCAAAAAATTCACAATCAAATAAAACAGATTGAGGATAAAGAACGCTTAATGAATGATGAAGAAAAAGGTGCATTGAAAGTAAACGAGTATCTCAATAACTTTTTCGGCCACGATTTTCTCACATTACAGTCATTAGAAGAACCTGACCAATTTGGCGGCAAAAAGATTCGTTTTGAAATAATAAGAAACGGCAAAAAGGCCCATCATTTAAGCGAAGGTGAATGTAGTTTAATTGCTTTCTGCTACTTTATGGCAAAGTTGGAAGATATTGAAACAAAAGGGAGCAAGCCAATAATTTGGATTGATGACCCTATTTCCAGTTTGGATAGCAATCACATATTTTTCGTTTATAGCCTAATTAACTCTGAAATTGTCGCTAAACAAGATTTTGAACAGTTTTTTGTATCAACACATAATCTTGATTTTCTGAAATATTTAAAAAGATTGCCTAATAGAGATAAAACACAATCATTTATTGTTATTCGTGAAGGTCAAAAGAGTCAAATCAGGTTAATGCCAAAATACTTAAAAGACTATGTAACAGAGTTTAATTTCTTGTTTCATCAAATTTACTTGTGTGCAAATGCAGACATAAATGATGAGGCAAACTATTCTGTTTACTACAATTTTGGAAATAACACTCGTAAGTTTTTAGAGGCATTGTTGTTTTATAAATACCCTTCACGAATAGATAACAATACTCAAAATGCAAATACCAAAAGGCTATTGAAATATTTTGGGAATGATAACCAAGCGACTGTTTTAACAGACAGATTGAATAATGAGCTTTCACATTTGGAGGAAATTTTTGATCGAGGGATGGTTCCTGTTGATATTCCCGAACTAAAAAAGGTTGCTCAATTTATTTTGAATAAAATAAAATACAATGATAATGACCAATATGAAGCTTTACTTGAAAGTATTGGAGTTGAAATAATAGCATAATGAAATTCACTGAAGAAAAATTAGAAAAGGCTTTTGTTGAGTTGTTGGGGAATGAAAAATTTCTCCACCACTTGGGCAATACTATTGTGCGAAATGCCGACGAAGTGTTAATTGAAGAAGATTTTCTTAATTATTTGCTCACCAAATACCGAAGCAAGCAACTCACAGTTACCGAAGCCAAGTCTATCATTCTTCAAATTAAAACTTTGCCTGCAAGCGACCTTTATGAAAGCAATAAAACCATTATGCGCTGGCTTTCAGATGGGTTTATTCTTAAACGTGAAGACCGAAATCAAAAAGATATTCATATTGAGTTGATAGATTACAACGGTTTAGAATCTCAACTCGCTGGTATTGATTTAGATTTCATTGCAGCAGAACCCGTCCAACAATATCCTTCCGATTACAACATCTACAAATTTGTAACTCAGTTAGAAATTGTGGGGGCCGAAAAACGCATACCCGATGGCATTATTTATATCAACGGTTTGCCGGTGGTGGTGTTTGAATTTAAAAGTGCCGTACGTGAAGAAGCCACTGTTTTTGATGCCTTCAAACAATTAACTGTTCGCTACCGCAGAGATATTCCCGAACTGTTTAAGTACAATGCTTTTTGTGTAATAAGCGATGGAGCAAACAACAAAGCAGGTTCGTTTTTTGCCCCTTATGAATTTTATTATGCTTGGCGCAGAGTGGCAGGTTTGGCAAAAGATGTTGATGGTATAGACAGTATGTTTACCTTAGTGCAAGGGATACTGAACCAAAACCGTTTGCGTGATATTATCCGCAATTTTATTTACATACCCGATACTTCAAAGAAGAACGAAAAAATCGTTTGTCGCTATCCGCAATATTATGCCGCCAACCGACTATACGATAATATTAAGATTGCCCAAAGACCAAAAGGCGACGGAAAGGGCGGTACTTATTTTGGAGCTACAGGGTGCGGCAAAAGTTTCACAATGCTTTACTTGGCAAGATTGCTGATGAAAAGCGAATACTTTGAAAGCCCCACCATTGTAATGATTACCGACCGCACCGATTTGGACGACCAGCTTTCTGGACAATTTACCAATGCCAAAAAGTTTATCGGTGATAACACCATAGTCAGTGTTGAAAGCCGAACTGATTTGCGTGAGTTGATACAAGGCCGACAAAGCGGTGGTGTTTTCTTAACAACTATTCACAAGTTTACCGAAGATACCCAACTTCTCAGTGACAGAACCAATATCATTTGTATTTCGGACGAAGCACACCGCACTCAGGTAAACCTCGACCAAAAAATAAAAGTTACCGAGAAGGGGGTTACCAAAACGTTTGGTTTTGCTAAGTACCTGCACGACTCTTTACCCAATGCAACTTTTGTCGGCTTCACTGGCACACCTATTGACGCCACGTTGGATGTATTCGGGAAAGTGGTTGATGCCTATACAATGACTGAATCGGTAAAAGATGAAATCACGGTTAGAATTGTGTATGAAGGCAGAGCTGCAAAAGTGGCTTTAAACAACACTGAATTAGAGAAAATTGAAAAGTATTACGAAGCAGCTGCCGAAGAGGGTGCCAACGAATACCAAATAGAACAAAGCAAAGAAGAATCAGCAAAAATGAACGCCATTTTAGGCGACCCTAAACGATTACAAGCTTTGGCTGAAGATTTTGTTACCCATTACGAGAATAGAATTTCGGAAGGCGCAACCGTCAAAGGGAAAGCAATGTTTGTTTGCAGCAGTCGTGAAATTGCCTATAACTTTTATAAGAATGTAATTGCTTTGCGTCCCCAATGGAATGAGGTAAGAGTCGCTGACGAAAGTGAAATCCTGACAGAGGAAGAACGAACCAGAATAAAACCGATGGAACGTATCAAAATGATTATGACTAGAGGCAAAGATGATAATGAAACTCTATACAAATTATTGGGGACTTCTGATTATCGCAAAACATTAGATACCGAGTTTAAAAACGAGAACTCCAATTTTAAAATTGCAATTGTAGTTGATATGTGGCTCACCGGTTTTGATGTTCCTTTCTTAGATAGCATTTACATTGATAAACCGATTAAACAGCACAACCTGATTCAAACCATTTCAAGGGTAAACCGTAAGTTTGAAGGTAAAAATAAAGGTTTGGTGGTGGATTATATCGGCATTAAAAAACAAATGAATTTGGCTTTAGCTAAATACAACAAAGGCGATGAAAACAACTTTGAGGACATTGCAGAATCTTTAATCATTGTCAGAAATCATTTAGACCTCTTGGCTAAATTATTTCATACGTTCGACAGTGCCAAATATTTTAAGGGTACGACAATTGAACAGTTAAATACTTTAAATATGGCTGCCGAGTTTGCACAGCAAACTAAAGAGTTTGAAACCCGTTTTATGGGTTTGGTAAAACGACTTAAAGCAGCTTATGATATTTGTGCCGGAAGTGAGAGTTTATCTCAAACCGAAAGAGATTATACTCACTTTTATTTAGCTGTTCGTTCTATTGTTTTCAAGCTTACAAAAGGCAATGCCCCTGACACTGCACAAATGAATGCAAGAGTTCGCGAAATGATAAAAGAAGCTTTGCAAAGTGATGGTGTGCAAGAAATCTTTAAACTCGGCAACGAACAAGAAACAGAGCAGGATTTATTTGATGAAGATTATTTGGCAAAGATTGATAAAATCAAATTGCCAAACACTAAAATCAAACTTCTTCAACAGTTGCTGGCAAAAGTCATTGGCGAAATAAAGAAGGTAAACAAGGTTAAGGGTGTTGATTTTTCCAAAAAGATGCAGGTACTTGTTGAACGTTATAATCAACGGGACGAAAGCGACATTCTACGAAGCGAAGTATATGAGGAAATGGCAGAACAGCTCACCAATCTAATTTGGGAAGTACATAAGGAGTTTTCGGCAGGCGAGGCTTTAGGTATTGATTTTGAAGAAAAGGCATTTTATGACATCCTGAAAGACCTTTGTATAAAATATGACTTTACCTACCCTGAAGATAAATTGATTGAACTATCAAAAGCCGTCAAAGACTTGGTTGACGGACAGGCTAAATTTCCGGATTGGGACAAACGAGACGATATTAAATCAGCTTTGAAAGTTGGATTAATACTGCTTTTGGACGAGTTTGATTATCCACCGGTAGAAAGGGACGAAGTATATGTCGAAATATTTGAACAGGCTGAAAATTTTAAGAAGTATGGTGTATTATAGTTAATGATTTACACAACTGTAATCTCATTAACCTCAGGTGTTTCAGCGTCGGAAAGAGATGCAAATCGGCTTTCCGTCTGTTTCACTGTACCGGCGGTATGGTTCATTAATCCCTCATAAATCGGATAAAGTTTGTATCCCTGAACAGAAACCTGATGCGATGTAAAGTTCGCAGTTATAATATTTCCGGTATCTCGGGTTTCAAATGATACGCTTACCAAATACGAATAAGTAAAGGCGTGTTGACGCCCGTCAAGCCAAACAAAATTGACGGACGTGTATTTTTTTGATTCCGCTTTGTTATCCCTGTAAAGAATATCATTCTCCTTATTTTCAGTTTTACCGTCAATGAAATCGTCAATCCGTGTTCTATATTTCCGGTTCTCTTCCATAGTCTTTGGGTTTTAGTGTATCTGTGTTGTGTTCTTTAAAGCTTTCCTTTGTTTTTTGTACACGCACCATGTCGGCAATCTTATCGGTTTGCATCTGTTGCAGTTCAGTTGCTGAAAGCCTGTCTCCCGATACCTGAACATGGTCGAGCAGGTCTTCCTTGCTGTCTGTATATATTTTTACGCTTTCCCGACCGCGCGAAACCGAAACATAAAACTGTTTCGTATTCGTTGCGGGAAACGTGGCCGACGGTTGAGCAATAAACACACGGTCAAAGGTTTTCCCCTGCGAGGCATGGGAAGTCATCACATAGGCATGATTGATATTCCCGAAATCTTTATCCAAAATAATTTCTTTCCCGCCGGGATTGTTGGCTGAGATAGCCTTAATATTACCACTGCGGTCAAACCCTTTCACCTCAAGAACTTTGCCGTTATCAAGACGTGTTCCTTCTTTATCGAACCCGTTTTTTGTAATACGGACTGCATCACCCTGTGTTAAATTAAGTTCATGGACGGTGTATACGTCAAAACATTCCGGCTTATTCAAGGGCAACGGAATGGTTTTGCCGTCACGGTCGGCAAGAATAACCGTATCGTTTGATACATCCTTTACGGCCAGTTTAGAGCCGCGCTGAATGCCTTTGACATTCTGATGAAACTGCACCGCCTCACCGGCTTTAAAATTCCGTACGTCCTGTTTTTGGGCTTCGGTCAGATTTTTGTTTTTCAACCGTTCAAACGGTCTGTCTTTTTCGCCGATGATTTTCCGGTTTCTCAATTCTTCCCGGATTTTATCCGAAACCGCTTCGCCCTGTTCATGGGTCGGGGCAATGATAAGGGCGGACTTACCGCTTTCCCGGCAATCCAGATAATCCTTTGCCAGTTCCGAGGTCAATTCGTAAGGTTCTTTTTCAACAATTGCCCCCATCTTGTCCAGACGGTCAAATCCGCTTGCAACTTTTCCTTCCGAAATATCCGAAACTGCGTTTTTATAGGCTTCAACTTTTTGTCGGTAAATTTGATTTACCCCGGCAACTTTAATTCCGCCGACATTGCGAAGGATACGCAAAGCATCACCGCGCTGAACGCTGCTGTGTTGGCGCGTATCACCTGACAACACGACACGCGCATTGTTTTCATCGGCAATCCTTAAAACCCCGACCATATCCTTTGTGCTCAGTAATCCGGCTTCGTCAATCCAAAGAACCTGTCCCTTGATGTTTGATTGAAGTTCCCTGTCCAGAAGTAACCGCGCCACTGTGTCGGCATTACCGAAACCTTCACCGCGCAATACGTCTTT
>Ga0316608_1000073_pt1 | contig 55108 bp, 43 predicted proteins | sample MIS2016152B_MG_FD_207673 | JGI IMG/M metagenome (GOLD analysis project Ga0316608, IMG submission 207673) | Microbial mat bacterial communities from Middle Island sinkhole, Lake Huron, Michigan, United States - MIS.2016.152B | ecosystem: Environmental > Aquatic > Freshwater > Lake > Sediment... | reverse complement strand
CTGGACTTCACAAAAAAACAGCGACAAATTATATATGATTTTTGAAGGTTTAAACTCAAACCAAAAAGACTTTTGGAAATGGGATATGGCTATTTCCGAACCACTTGGCTATGCAATGGATATGTATATAGACCAAGATGGTAATCAAATTGCTGATGCTGGTAACCCATTTTTTGAAAGAAACACAAATGGCGATAACGACCGAAGCGGACCAAAATACGTTTGGAACGGTGTAAGTCAGCAATTGATTCAGGCAAATGGAAATACAGTTTTACTCGACCCTACATATTACTTAGTAAATAAAGTAGAATACAGCACCAATTTTGAAACTGGCAGAAGTTTAGTTAACACAAAATGTGCTTCATGCCATGGACAAAATTTATCTGGTGGTTATGCCATTGCACTTGACTTTCCTGAAATGAATAGAAATTCTGACGAATCATTAACTGCTAAAATTTCAAATCCTGAACATGAAGGTGTTAGTTCATGGGAAACGACATCAGACAATCAAAGAATAGACTTAATAGCTGGGATAAGAAGTATTTGTGGTATTCCGGGAAATATTTTATTAACCCCAACCGGAAGTGGAACCGATGTTACTTCTCGTTCAAATGCAAATGTTTCAAATTTTTCAGCAAGTACTAATACCGAATATAAATTATTATTAGTCAGAAAACTAAATACAACTAATTCTGACGATATTATTATAGATACAACTGCTCAGTCAGTAAATTTTACAATCGGTTTAACAGATAATGATGAAATTAATTATGTTGGAACACAATTATCTTTAACATTTAAATACAATTACAATGAATAAAATTAATAATCTAATTTTAGTTTTTGTGTTTTTATTCACTATTATATTAACTTCATGTGAATGGGAACAATTAGAAAAACCGGTAGTTATAATTGATGATACTCCCATAAGTTTTGCAACAGATGTTATTCCAATTTTTGATGCAAGTTGCAATATGTCGGGTTGTCACAATGCTGGTGCTATTCCACCTGATTTATCAGCAGGAGGTGCATATTTGAATTTGACATCACTTGGTTATATAGAGGCTGATACTGCAAATGCAGCACAAAGTAAACTTTGGAAAAGAATGAATGATGGTACAATGCCACCGCCAGCGTATGGTGGTTTACTGGCAGATACTGTTAGATATAAAGTTCTAAACTGGATTAAACAAGGAGCTTTAAATAATTAGTTAAATAAATTAAAATTTTAAAACATTAATATCTTTAATTCGAATTATAAAGTAACAACTAAAATGATGAAAAAAATTTTATTTATATTATTAGCATTTTGCTTAATTTCAACAGGCAAACTTTTTTCACAAGAGGATGATTTGTTGAATATGTTGGAAGAAGAAGTTGGTGAAGAAAAAATTTTCACTATTGCAACTTTTAAATCAACACGAATAATAAATGGACAATCTATTGAAAGAATGCAATCTCACCAACTTGACTTTAGAGTAAATCACAGATTTGGACAATTAAATAGCGGTGCATACGAACTATGGGGTCTCGACAATGCAATTATTAACTTTTGTTTTGAATATGGGGTAACAGATTGGTTACAAGTTGGTTTACGTAGAGGAACAGAACAAAAAACTTATGATGGTTCGCTAAAATTATCCTTACTTCGTCAAGTTGAAAGCGGAGGAAAAATGCCTGTTTCTGTATCATTATTTGCAGATATGGCAATAAATACATTAAAAATTACAGACCCAAATATTGAAGATTTATTAAAACACAGATTAGGATTTACATACCAGTTATTAGTAGCTCACAAGTTTAGTGATAAATTATCGTTACAATTGTCACCTACATTTGTTCACAAGAACAGAGTTAATTATTACGAAGTTAATGATATATATGCTATAGGTATTGGTGGAAAATTTAAATTCCATCGCAGAATAAGTTTAATGGCTGAATATTTTTATACAAGCCATGCGGTAAAAAGTGAAGCTCCTAACAAATTTTACAATCCACTTGCAATTGGATTTGACATAGAAACAGGAGGTCATGTATTCCAATTATTTGTAACAAATTCAAAACCAATGGTTGAAAAAGGATTCATCTCCGAAACTAATGGTAGTTGGCTTGACGGAGGAATTTATTTCGGATTTAATATTTCGAGAGTTTTTGCTGTGCCACGTATTTTTAAAAACCATAACGAATAACTAATAAACAAATTAATAACCATTTAAATTTAAAAAACATGAAAAAATTATTTTTAGTATTAGCATTAACCGGTTTCTTTTTTAGTTCATTTTCACAGAAATATATGACAAAAACCGGTAAAATTGACATTTATTCTAAAACAAGTATGTTTACAATAGAAGCTGCAAACAAAAAAGTTGCATGTGTGTTAAATACCGAAACAGGTGATATTGCTGCATCAACATTGTGTTTGTCATTTGATTTTGAAGAAGCATTAGTTGAAGAACATTTCAACGAAAACTACATGGAATCTGAGAAATATCCAAAAGCAACTTTTTCAGGAAAAATTGCAGATATGTCGAAAGTAGATTTTACTAAAAATGGAACTTACAATGTTTCAGTTACAGGTACTTTAACAATGCACGGCACAGCTAATACAATTACAGAACCAGCAGTATTAGTTGTATCATCAACCGGAATAAAAGCTACTTCTACATTTAATGTTTCATTAGCAGCTTATAAAATTAAAGTTGAAGAATCATACAAAGACAGAATTAACGATGCTATTGAATTAAAGTTAGCTTTTGACCTTGCAGCAGTTGTAAATTAATTAAATTTTTATAGATAAACTAACACATTTTGTAAGAATATTCTACAATATGTGTTAGTATTTTTGCTTTTATATAATTCTGATTTTTATTTATTTTACAAAAAACAAAAATGATTGTCCGTTATAATCACAAAGGTAAAGAAAATTAAAAAGAAAAATATGTCATCGCTTTGCGAACTAGCTTAAATTGAAATACTAACGTTAAAAAAAAATAGTTCTTTGAATGTACAAAGTAATTTGTTTTACCTAACTATTTCAATTAAAGCAAGATTTACCTTCGGTGAGAAAGTTCATAAAAATGACTTTTGTAGGTGATGTTTACGGACATTCATTAAAAACAATAAATATATTAGAAAATAAAAATAATCAAATATTTAATAATCAAATAATTTAACTAAAAAATGAAAAAGTTTTTAAAAATAGCTTTAATCGTCGGAGGTGTTGGTCTTGTTGCAGGTCTTTCAGTTTTTTACTGGGTTTTTAACAAACCTCACAGAAATGTTGAAGGTGAAAAACCCGCTTTTGTAATGGCTGCTGCCGATTTATACTCTGAATATTCAACAAATGAAGATGCAAGCAATGCAAAGTACATTAATAAAGTTCTTCAGGTAAACGGAGAAGTTGCAGAAATAACAATCGGTGAAAATGAAGCTACAATTGTATTAGTAGATGCTATGGAAGGCGTTAGTTGTGCTTTAGATAGTACACAAACAGTGGATATGAAAGATAAATTAAAAGCATTAAAACAAGGCGATAAGGTTACATTAAAAGGTAAATGCGATGGCTATGATATGATTATGGGCGTTGTACTTACAAAATGCTTTTTTGTTGAAGATAAAAAATAATATTTTATAAGATTAAAAAAAAATTCTCTCTCATAAATTAAATTTAGTTACTGTCTCAAATAACGAAAGTTGTTTGAGACAGTTTTTTTTTACTAAAAATGTTTAAGAAAACTTATTTATATTTTTAAAATTTTACTTTTGTAATATTCTAAAATCTATGTTTAATATTAAATCAACAAAATGAAAAAAATATTACTAATCTTTATCACTTTATTAATTGTAAATAATTTATTCTCACAAGTAGTGCAAATGGAAAAATGTCCAAAACAATATTCTATTGAATTTGGACACAAATACATCTTTGCGTCAACTTTTGAAAACAAAGCCTCACAAGGTGTTGGCCTTTTATTTGATTGGGCTTGGCAGTTTTCAGGTTTTGTAAAAAAACACAAAGTCTTTTTATCAGTCCCAATGGGTTACACATATTTATTTCCAGATTCCGATTCAGATAAAAGCATGAGTATTTTAAACTATGGCTGGACTGTAAGGCATGAACTTACTAAAAATAAAAAATATGTGCCATTCTTAGGTTATGCTCTATTGCTAAATCAAATAAGAATTTCGGGAATAGAAGGTTCAATTTTCGGACATCAAACTAAATTTGATTTTGGATATAATTTTAAAACCGAAAAAAGACTTATGTTTTTTGCAAAAATAGAATACAGTTTTACCAGACTACCAAGTTTGGGCGAAGAGAAGAGCAATAAAATCAGTACTTTTGAAACTAAAGTTGGAATTAGATTTTAAATAAGCAATATGATAATTTGAAAATAAGATAATTTGAAAATAAGATAATTTGAAAATAAGATAATTTGAAAATAAGATAATTTGAAAAGATTTAATTCAGATAAAATAAATTACAAAATCTGAATTTAAAATTAAATTTGTCAGGTTACTTAGTATAATTTTAAAAATGTTTAATAAATGGAGATAAATACTGTATTATTTGCTTTAGGATTAACTATGTTTGCAGGACTTTCAACCGGAGTTGGCAGTGCTTTAGCATTTTTGGCAAAAAAAACAAATACAAAATTTTTATCGTTATCTCTAGGTTTTTCGGCAGGAGTAATGATTTATGTTTCGATGGTTGAAATATTTGCAAAAGCCAAAATTGCACTTATTGCCGAACATGGAGTTATATTGGGAAACTGGATTACAGTAGCTTCTTTTTTTGGAGGAATTTTCGTTATAGCATTAATAGACAAACTAATACCTTCATTTGAAAATCCTCATGAGATACATAAAGTTGAAGATATTGAAAACTCTGTGGAAAATGCAAAAAAAAGGAAATTATTAAAAATGGGCGTTTTATCTGCAATAGCAATTGGTATTCACAACTTTCCCGAAGGCTTAGCAACTTTTATGGCTGCATTACAAAGCCCAAGTTTAGGTATAGCAATTGCGGTTGCTATAGCCATTCATAATATTCCTGAAGGAATTGCGGTTTCAATTCCGCTTTATTATGCCACAGGAAGCAAAAAAAAGGCTTTTATATATTCTTTTATATCCGGCTTGGCAGAACCTCTGGGAGCTTTAATTGGATATTTAATTTTGATGCCTTACTTAAACGATACCATGTTTGGAATTTTATTTGGTGCCGTTGCCGGAATTATGGTTTTTATATCACTCGACGAACTTCTGCCAACAGCCAGAGAATATGGACACCCTCATTTTGCTATTTATGGACTAGTTGCAGGTATGATAGTTATGGCTGTTAGTTTATTGTTATTGATGTAATTATTTTTCGATTTTTATGTTATGGATTTAAAATCAGAAAGCTGAAATTTTATTTGATTTCAATTTATATGATTTTCAAATTAGTTTGTAAACCACCATTTTACACCAAAGCGAATGTAATATTCCAAAATGTGATAATTGTTGATATGCGAATAATAATCGGTAATAAAATAAGCTGCAGCATTATCAACCTGAATAAAAATTAAAGATGTTTTAAGTTTAAACTTTACAAAAGGATTGATAATTGGATAATTTCCACTTGCTCGTTCAACATCATTAATATAAAATACAGAAATAGAAGGATTATAGGAGTATAAATTGAATTTTGTTGTGTAATAAATGTCAAAACCAATTTGCAATAACAAATTATTTTGAAATATTGAAAAATCTGCAAAGGTAGAATTTAACAAAACAAAATCGGGCAACGAAATAATTTCTTTATTTGTAATATTCTGATATACAATATTATTTAATAAAGTAATTTTCCAGAAATGTATATCTTTTTTAAGCGAAACAGAGTTTACATTAATAACTCCTTTATTTTGTGCAGGTTCGCAATTTGCACCAAAATAAATATAATCTTTAATTAACGAAGTATTAAATTCTAAATCAATAAATTGCTTAGGTTTTGAAAATTTCAGACTAATCGAAATATTCTTTTGTTTACTAAAATTGTTTTCCCACTTATTATGATTAGAAAAATAATTCTGAACAAAAATTGAAGGTTCAGTATGCTGATAATTAAAATTTAAATTCAATAATACACTGTCGTTTTTAAGAGGTAAAACTTTAAATAAATTTGAATTAAATTCTAAATCGGCAAAATTGTTTCCAACCATGCAATATTTTATATCAAAATCTGAACTAAACGTTTTGAAAGATAAATTAGTTACACCAGCTATAACATAAGTGTTTGTTTTAAAGGTAGGTTTGTTTTTCGAAATATAATCTTTAAAATTGTACAATCTATAAATATCATTTGAAATTGCAACTCGCCCCTTAAACTCAAAACCTAATAATTTGTATTTATTTGATTTTAATTGAATTAAATTATTAATTTTGGTAAAATCTGTAGAATCTGATGTTTTAATAGAATCAATAAAAATGTCATTATAAAATCCAAGATTAGCATCATCTTCAGAATATTTAAAATAAGCAGATTCAACTTTTAATGTATGACTTAAAACACCTTTTTCTGTAAAATTTTCGATAAATGTAGTATCATTAACTACTTCAACATCAGTTTTTCCAATTTTATACTCTTGATTCAAATAAATATAATTATCCGTAATTTTTGAACGGGCATCAGATAAGAAGTATTTATTACTCTCAGATTCAACATAATCTGAAGCATTATCGTCAATTCCACCGCTTTCTAAATACTTTATTTTATTAAAGATAACATTTGCATGTAAAGAATATCGTGTACCTTCATGTACTCCCCAGAAAATTAATGAATTGCTACTTGAATTCTGACTTGCTGCTGAAGCTTCCATTGACTCTTCAGTTGCAAGATTATATTTTAATCCAACATTTGTATTGCTATTAATATTCTGAGTATGTATTAATTGTAGCAATTGCTCGTTGGGAAGAGTTGGTAAAACGGTTTCAAATAATTTTGTTGGAAAGGAAGAATAAAAAAAATCGGTATATGGTTTTAATGTATTATAATACTTAACCTCTTCAGGTACAGTGAAATTATTCTGATTAAAATTTAAAAAAATAAAATCATCAATTATCTTTTTTTGATGTATAAAAACTGCGGGCATTGAAGGTGATAATATTCCGCCTAAATGAAAATTGTAAAAACTCTGATTATAAAAAGGTTGACAAAGTTGATAGTTATTTAAACTTGTATCAATGTCAAAGTATTCTTTTTCAATATATTGGTTAAAAATCCAGCTTTTTGCATGAAATTCAGTTGTGTCGATTTTACTTAAATCAAATTCAGATTCTTGAGAAAAACTGAATCCAAAAGTTACAAAAGGTAAAATCATACTCAAAAAAAAATTTTTCATCTTTAGTTTATCAAAGTAATACACATAACAAAGATGATAATTTTTTTTTCAATTGTTTAAGTCATTTTTTGTTTGTATTTTTTTTTATAAAAATTTAACATGAATAAAAATAAAAACAATAGATATTATACTTACATATAATATGTTGACTAAATCAGTTTTTTAGATTTTTTGGTATAGTTATAACAAATTCGGTATAAACCATTTTTTCTGAATTAACTTCAAGTTTACCTTTATGCTCATTTACAACAATATCATAACTCATTGATAATCCAAGTCCTGTACCTTTTCCAACTGGTTTTGTAGAAAAGAAAGGTTCAAAAATTTTCTTTACAATATTATCTGGAATTCCAAGTCCATTATCTTTTATTCTAATTTGAAAAGTGTCTGATTTATTAATAGTTTCGACACTAATAACAGGTAAATATTCATCTCCTGAATTTTTTTTCTTCTCATTAACTGCAAAACAAGCATTGTTTCCAATATTTAAAACAACTCTACTAATTGTTTGTAAATTAGCATTTTCGAGTTTCAAAGTACTGTCCAAAAAATATTTTATATCACAATTAAAACTAACATCTTCACCTCTAACACCATGATATGCAAGTTTGGTATAATCTTCAACCATTAAATTTATATCAACTGGAGAAAAACTGGCTGTTTTAGTATTTGCTTGAAATAAAATTCCTTGCACAATTCTCTGTGCACGTTGTCCATGTTCGCTGATTTTTTTTAAGTTATCAACGAGCATTTTTTTTATTTCTATTAAATCTGTAGCAGAATCAGGACTTTCTGTTTTTAACTGAATTATAACATCATCAAGTTCAGTTGCTAAATCAAGTGAAAGATTAGCAAAATTATTAACAAAATTCAAAGGATTCTTTATTTCATGCAATATCCCTGCTGTCATTTGTCCAATTGAAGCTAGTTTTTCTTGTTGCTGAATAATTTTTTTTAAATTTTCTATTTCTACTAAGTAATTCATATATTTGGTTTTGGTGTCATAAAAAATGAAAAATAATTTGAATCCTACTTCAATTTTATATATTATTTATTACAATTTTATTTTGGCAAAGTAATCAAAACTTCTGTAAATTCATTTTGTTTTGAAGAAATAATTATTTCGCCTTTATGTATTTTTATAATATCCTGAGCCATAAACAATCCAAGCCCTGTTCCTTTTGCAGTTGGTTTGGTTGTAAAAAACGGTTCGAAAATATGCTTTAGTTCGTTTTCAACAATTCCAATTCCGTTATCTTTAATTTTTATAACTGAATTTTCTTTAGTTTTAAATGTTGAAATTTCTATACTCGGTTTAAAGTTTTTATCAACAATTGATTTTTGATGGACAGCATAACAAGCGTTGTTAATCAGATATATAAGAGAATCAGTAAATTCGTTAGAAAGTGCATTAATCTGTTCAAAATCTTTTCCGATATTTTTGATAATATCTACTTTAAAATCAGCATTTTCAGATTTAAATTCTGTAACTGCTCTGTTAATTGAATTGTTAATAAGTTCTTCTAAATCAATATCTTTAAATTGAGTTGATTTTTCCTTCAACAGTTTTTCCATTCCTTTTACAATTCTTGCAGAGCTAACTCCGTGATTATGAATTTTATCAAGATTACTTACTAACATATTCAACACATCTTCTGCTTCTTCAACAGTTTCCGGTTTAATATTTTTATCCGAAATTATTATTTCTTTAATTTCTTTCGATAAATCTTTAGAAATATCTGAGAAATTATTGATATAATTCATCGGATTAATAAGTCTATCAACTATACCTTTAGTAAGTTGCCCAACAGATGCAAGTTTTTCTTTTCTAATAAGTTCGTCTTGGGTATCTTTCAGATTTGTTAAAGTATCCTGTAAATTTTCGAGTATTTGAGCTTTAATAAATGCTGTATTAATATGTTCTTTGAGATTTTTTGCAAAACTAAAATCTCGTTCTCTAAAAGCATCGTAATATTTTGTACTTGTGATAATTAAAAAGCCTTCAACTTTATCATTTACTTCAACCAAAATTGTAAGCATTGATTTTGATTTATGTAGCCAATTATCAGTTTTTAAATGCTTTAATGTATTTGTATAATATATTCCATCATAAACTTCGGCTGCATTTTTTATGTAATCAGAATTTGCATCATCTAAATTAATATTGTGATTTTCAAGCATCGTAAAGTCAATTCCAATTGAAGACTTATATTTAAAAGTATCAACTTTTCTATCATAAATCAAAGCCACTGCCAAATCCATACCTGTCATTGAAACAAGTTTTTGCAGAAGTGATTTGAGTAAACTTCCGAAATTTATTTCAGAATTAATTGATTGTACAATCTGGTCTATTCGTTCGAGTTCCTGATTTTTGTCGGCTAGTTCATCAGATTGAGACTTCAATTCTTCTTTTTGATTTTCAATTTCTTCGGTGCGTTCTTTAACAATTTTTTCTAACTCTTCTTTTTCTTTCTGTAAAATTTTCAATCTCCATCTTATTAATAAATAAACAACAGAAATAAAAAGTAAAATATAAATTGCAATAGCCCACCATCTTCTATGTAAAGGAGTTAATATTTCAAATTTAAATTGAGCCGTTGAACCAGAAACTCCATAAATATTCTGTGATTTTACATAAAATGTATATTCACCTTCGGGTAAATTTGTGTATTCTTTTGTTGATTTTGAAGTCAATTCAGACCAATTCTGATCAAAACCATCGAGAAAATACTGATACATTATGTTTTCGTTTGTATTATAAGAAGCAGCTGAAAATGAGAAATTAATTGTATTATAATTAAAATCAATTTCCTTAACAAAAGTATTTGTCTGAATATTTTCGGGAGTCATATTTTTATCAAAAAATGTTCCTTCAAAAATTATCGAATCATTTTTTAATTTCACCTTTCGTATTATTGTATTATACTCTATATCAAAATTTTCGGCTATTTGCGGATTATATCTTATTATTCCTTCATCTCCTCCAAACCAAGTTATACCCGAAATGGTGTCGCAAAATATTTTTTTTGCAATAAATTCTTTTACAGGAAGAAAAGTTGTTTTTGATTTTACAAAATAACTATCATTTTTCAGATATACCGATATTCCTTTTTTATTTCCTTGATTACTCCAAATATTACCAAATTTATCAGTTTTAAGGTCTGAAATCCAACTACTTTCGTAGAAAAATTTGTCAAGATTAGATTTTCCATAGATAACTGTCAGAAATTTTGAAAAATTAATATTTGAAACAAAAAGACTTGATTTTTCAAACATATCGTTTTCTGAATTATATTTGAAAATTCCTTTTTCAGTTCCGATAAATATTTCATTATCAACAATATTAAGCTGATTCGAAGATAAAGAAGGTAATCCTTTAGAAACATCATATAATGTAATCAAATCTTTTTCAAGTGAATACTTAATAATTCCATCAGTTGAACTTTGAAACCAAATATTATTTTTGTTATCTTTTAATATGTTCCAGATTTCAAAATCAATATTATTTAATTTTTTTGATAATATCCACGAATTATTATTTGTAAATAAATAAACTCCATCTAACATTCCTATATACAGATTATTAGCCTCTTTATCATAAAATAATGAAACAGCGAAATTTTCTGATATTTTAGTTAAAGAATTATTTTTCAGACTGAAAACTCCATTATTTGTAGCTACAAATAATTCGTTACCTGATATTTCGAGTGCATTACATGGATATCTGATAATACTACTTTTAATAAAAACATTTTCTTCAAGGTAAAATAAACCTTCAATAGTAGCAGCATAAATTTTATTTTCAAATTTCTCAATATCAATTATTTCACCTGATAATCCATTCATTTGGTTGTAATATGTCAATGATGAAGGCATCTGAATTTGTGAAATACCATTATATAAAGTAGCCCATAGGTTTTGTTCTTTACTAATATACAAACTACTAACACTCTCACTATTTAATCCCTCACTTATCTGAATTTTTTGAATAATTTTACCGGTAGTAGTAATTTCAACAACGCCACCACGTAAAGTACCTATAACTATATTACCATTAGGAATTAGTAAACCACAAGATAGTTCATTTTCAAGAAAATAGCTTTCACAATCGTAATCTTTTTCGAAAATAGTATCATTTTTTAAAATATAAAGTCCAGCCTTTCCAGAGCCGATTAAAATACTATCTGTATTCATTTCTATCATAAAATCAATACTATACAGTTCTTCAACTTCTTTTGAAATAGTTATCAAGTTAATTGAATTATCTTCAATTTTCGAAATTTGATTGTTGTTTTCAAGAATATAAATTTTCTCGTTTATAATAGAGGCTGAAACTATTTGATTTTTAGATTCATAAAATAATGATAATTTATTATTACTATATTTAATTATACCTTTTTGTGTAACAAAAAAAACATCATTTAAATTATTAATCAAAACATTTTTAGTTTCCAGAAAAATCTTTTCACCTATTTTAGAAATGTTATAATATATATTTTCGACTTTAACTAATTCGTCTTGTGCAGTATATTCTAATGAAATAATGCTTTTAAAATAAAGTTCGCCAGTCAAAGTATCGGGTTTTAAAAAACCGCACTCCCCTAGCCCACCAACAAATACTCTTCCATAATTATCAGATTTAATAGATGTTACTCTGTATCCATTTTCGGTTGTAATTAATTTCCAGCTTTCGCCGTCAAATTCGAGCACACCCGAAAAATTAGCAAAATATAAAACACCTCTACTATCTGATGTCATTCCAAAGTTCTGTGTATGTGCGTTGTAATCTTTAGTTGTATAATTTTTAATAAATGGCATTCCTTGTTCAAAAACCTGACCATTCGTATTATAAAAGTTTACAATGCAAAATATTAATATAAATATTCTTTTAAGCATATTTTACTGATATTGAGTAATATAATCGATATAATTGATAATTATTTCCGTATTTTTTAATGTAAAATTCAGTACTTTATTATAATCTATAAATAACAGAGAACTTTCTGTAAAAGCATTTATTGAATAATTTTCAGTATTATTATTTAAAGTGTAATCAATTAGTGAATTAGTTTTAAAAATTTCTGTATTTCCATTTCCTGAAACCGATATTTCACCTGACAATACTAAAATCAAATATTTGTTCAAATTAGCATTTATTTTTCGGTTTTCGTTTAAGAAAATATCTGATGATTCTTCAGCAATACATAATAAATATTGAAAATCAGAATTCTCGAGAAATTTAATTTTTTTAAGAATTTCAACTTTTTCGTATATAAATAAAACATTATCATGTTTATTTTTTCCAATTTTATTTTTTAAATGACTAATATTGAATGTATCTACTGTTTTTAATTTAACAACTTGGTCTAAAAATGTAGCATTATTCAGTTTAAATAAACTGGAACAAGCTATTTCTTTCAAAATCAAATTTGGATTTGGAATGTTTACAATAAATATTGTTTCTTTGAAATTTTGGTCTTCAACCAGATTTAATTCTAATAATGCTAATGCTTTAAACCACAAACTAATATCAGAATAATTTTTATTGATAATATCGCTCAGACGTTGTGAGTATGATAATTTTTTTTGAGGATATAAAAATTTATAAGCATTAAGTATTTCAAAAGATGATGTATTCTCAAACAATGGAAGTAGTAAGAATTTTATTTCTTCACTAAAAATCATATCCAATATTTCGAGTGCATAACCTTTATTATCACCGGTTGTTGATGATAAATTATTTTTTATTACATCAATATTTTTCTTAGTGTAAATTAGTGCTAACAAATTGAACAAGTCGTTTTTCTTTTGTTCAAACTCATAATTAACAGCTTCTAATAATTTTTGAGAAGCTTGAAGTCTTAAATCCTCTATAGCAGCAGTAATCCAGACAATTAACTCAATTTCGGTTTCAATAGCATTATTTGTGTGTGTAGTTTCAATTCTTGTTGCCTCATATCCAAGGTTATTTAGAGCTGTAATTGTTGCAAATTTAATACGTCGGTTTTGGCTATTTATATTTTTTCTCAAAAACTGAATTGATTTTTTTGAACTTATCCGTCCAAAAATACTTATTATAGTAATTTGTAAATCTGTATCTTCTGAGTATTTATCTGAATATTTTTCTAGTTCATATAAAATTGATTCGCCAATTTCTATTATAGAACTAATTGCGTAGTTTCTTAAAGCCTCAACTTTTAAAAATTCAAATAATTTTTGCCACAATTCATTATTCCTATTTTCACCTGAAGCAGTTATTGCATTTGTTTTTATTGCAAATTCTTTATCATTCAATAAGTTAAAGATATATTTGTAAGAATTGAATCGTTTTAAAAATCTAAGAATATTACTTGCTTCCAAACGGTCAGAAAATTCATTTGAATTTGATTTATTAATAACAGTTTCAAAATTAATATTTGACAAATATTCAATCCTAGACTTTACTAAAATAGCTTTTTCAGAAAAGATATCATTTTCAGAAATTTTATCATAAATAATTTTTAAATCTCTTAAATTATATCTGTTATAAAAAATATCGATAATTTTTTCTTTTGCAATAATATCTACCTTATCAAAAATTTCAACTAAAATATTATCAATAAACTGAGGTTCAATTTTTCTGGCAAAATTTGATAATTTTTCAAAAGAATTGTCTGAAGTTTTAAGTAAATTTTCTTTTAAATAATTTAGATTAGTATTTGTGTTATCTATTTCATTTTCAGATAAAATCATATCTGTATTTAAAACAGCCTGAATTGTTTTTTTATATTCTTTATATGCATCATAAGATACTTTAGTCCAGTAAATTACAATAGCAAGTAGTATATATGCAAAATGAACCAAACTTAAAAATGAAAGTGTTGACAGCAACAAAATTATCACACCTGCGATTATATTCCCAAATGCTTTTGGACCACCCTCAATTTTACTCTGAAATGCAAGTCTGATTTCAATCGGAATTGGTTGAAACAGAATTTGTGCTGAAGGGTCATGAAACGAAGTTCTGGCTGCTCTAGAAAATAAACGCCCCAAAGCAACAAAAGGAAAAAACAAAGAAATTGTGCTATCAAAAGTACCAGTTAATGAAGCAAATACAAAACTAAAAACCAACATTAACGGAAAAACGAGAAGTCCGAGTTTAATTCCATAACGACTTATTAATCTGCCTGATAAAAAAGTTTTGAGTACAAATTCTATTATTGAAGTAAACCCGAAGAATAAGCCAACAAATCCAGTAAGTGCATCTTTTTGAGGAAATTGAACTTTTAACTGAGCCTGAAAAATAAAATCAACCAAAAACTGACTTAATACCGGTAAAAGTGCGATGAAAAATATTATAGAAAAATATTTATTCTCGAAAAATGAAATTTTAGGCTTTTCCTGATTTTCATTGTTATTACTTTTATATTTTCCGATATCAGATAATTTAACTTTATTTTTTTTAACAAGTAAAAACATAAGGAAAAAGCTGATAATCATGCAAATTATTGCTATTATCAACAAATCTTCGGTTGTAATAAATCTAAGTAAAACTGGAATTGAAAAGAAACTGATAATACTTGAAATTACTTCACCGGAGCCAATTAACCCAAAAACTCTCTTTCCTTGTCTGAGCGAAAATAGTTTTGAAGCTAACCCCCAAAATGTTACAGAATGTATATATCCGAAAACACGAATCCAAGAATATAAAATGAATACGACCCATGCCGCTGAGCCTATCATATAGAAAATCAAGAAAATGGTTGACGAAATAAACAGAAATGTGATTGCAATATTAAGTAAATTTGAAAATCTTATCTTTTTCTGCAAATTTGAAAATACTAAACCAACAAGGTAAACAATTATACCTGAAGCAATAAAAGAAATTGGGAGCATTTTTCTTTCAAATAAATTCAAAAACATACCAGTGGTACTTGATACAAAAAATGCTAAAGAAGCTCCTATAAAAAAAGAATATAAAATTATCAGTAAGACAACTTTTTCTTCTCCTTTTTCGAGATTAAATATTTTTATTAACGAGCTTCGCAAATTCATTGCAATATTTATTAAAAATTAAAAATGAAATAATTATAGAATTTTAAAATTTGAATTTTTTGATTTTTCGTATAGTAAAAATTCTACTCTTCTTTTTTGTGATATTTAATTTTATACTTCAGTAAAAATAAAGACATATAAGTTTTAGTATCAAAAATGTCTATTGTTGTTGATAATTGAATTTCAATATTATAGGGTAATTTAAAGCCAATAATTGGTCCCATAAACCATAATCCTTCCTTAAACACAGTTGTAGTATTCCATTTTCCATACCCCAAAAAACCTGCGTTAAACCAATCGTTAAAACTCCAAGTAACAAGCTGTACCAGATAATAATGGTTTGTTGATTTACTATTCAAGCCAAAGAAAAATCTTTCATTTGTATGAATCAAAAGTTTATTATTTGCAAGCATTATATTAAAATCCAAACGAGGACCCGTCCATGCCCCTTCATGGTTATCTATTTTTGTGTAATCGAAAAGTGTAAATTTCCAGAATTTTACACCAGCCATAAAATCGAGTCTTGCTTTTGCAACATCAGGTGTTACAGTGTAATCACATGGTCTGAACCTAAAATCAAACCTATCATTAACTGTTAGAGCTATTTCAGGAGATACTTTATACCACATTTCAAATTCATGGGTATTCTGCGAAAATAATTCAACAGAATAAAATTGAATTATCAGTATAAATATTATAATTATTTTTTTCATTTTAATTTATCAAAATTATTATTCAGTAAAATAGATAATTAAGCATTTCTGATTTTTAAAATTAAGTCCTTAATTTCTTCATCAGAAAAAACAGCTTTTCTTAATTTATATGCTTGACTTTTAATGTGAGTTAATATTAATTTGGTTTCATCTTTATTAACATTAAAACCAATATTTTCGGCAACTTTAATAATTACTCTTGAATTAGCAAGATGCGAAGCATACACTTTTTGTTTTGCTCCAAGAACTTTTTCTGTATCAAATGTTTGAAATGCAATCGGATTAATAAAAGGTGTACCTGTAGATATTGTATTAACACCTGTTCCAACTATAGGGTCGGTAACTTTAAGAGGAATACCAGTTATTTTACTGACTAAGTGTGCAGTTTCATATAATTTTCTCAAATCGGGTTTAGTTTTAAAAAAATCACTATGTTTAAAACCAAATCTCTCTTGTAATTTATCCTCTTCAAAAGCCATTAAAAAAAGAAAAAGTTCAGTAGCTAGCAAACCGTTGCGTTCGCCTAAACCAAGCCATGAAGTTGAAATTAAGTAAACGTCATTTTTAACTGCTTCTATATTATTAGCCAAAGCCAAACCTAAATCGTTATGAAAATGAGTATAAAGTTGTATATCAGGATGAATATGTTTTTTTAATTTTTTTAAATAAACACCTGTAGTTTCAGGATAAAATCTTGAGAAAGAATCAGCTAAACATATAGTTGCAGCTCCAAGTTCGTGACATATATTAATATACTCTGCTAAAACTTCAGGTTCTGTTGCTGTTATGTCTGTAAACTGAGGGTCAACAGGCATTCCATTAGAATGGTCAAGAGCATATTTTACAACTTCTATATTTTTTTTCAAACCTTCAATTAATGGTAAATGATACATTATTTGGGTAAGCAATTCAGAACCAGGCATAACAATTGCAACTCTACCATATTTTGCACCTTTAACGGAATCTATACAAAGTTGAACTTCCGGTTCCATCGAGCGACAATTTGGTGCTAGATAACAATTATCTACATTGTCCACAACTTCTCTAATTGTTTCAAATTCTTCTTTACAGATTGAAGGAAAACCTGCAGCAAAAACTAAATGATCAATACTACTTTCTCCAAAAATTGCAGCAGACGAACGAACTACTTTAATTCTGTCTGAAGCATCCATAATTGTTTTTCCTTGAGCACCATCTCTAGCAGACTCTTCCCAAATTACAATTTTTTTTTCTTTAAGAGTTTGTAAAATTCTGTCTTTCATATTATTAAATTTATATAATTTTTATAAAAATATTTTTTAAATCACTAAAATTCAAACATCATTTTAAGATTAAAATTAATTGGATTTTGTGGCAATTTTGATGATAATTCGTAAGTAACCTGGTCTAATCCGGGCGAATAATATTCGAGATTTGTTATATTGTTTACCAACAACTGTATTGAAATTCCTGTTTTTGTATGATAATATGTAACAGCTCCGTTAATAAGTAAATACGGATTAAAAACAGCTTTATTATTTGGAGTTGTGGTATTTTCGCCTACAATTCTTTTGCCTACAAAGTTCATTCTTAGATTAATATCTAAAAAATCTTTTATCATATAATCTGCACCCAAATTTGCTTGATGCGTAGCAATATCTCCAATTCGTAATTTATGAATTGGGTTTCCATCAACATCTAAAATAGGTTCTCTTTTGCTATCAACAGGGTCGATAGCCCAAGGATTTGTAAATGTGTAATTTCCATAAATACTTAAATTCTTAATTTTATATGATAAAAATCCGTTAATTCCATAAACTTCTTGTTGACCAACTCCTTGATTTTGATTTGTAGTAATTCGGACATTATTTTTTACAGTATCAACACTAACTTCCTGAATTATATTACTATATCTTGCAAAATATCCTGCAACATTTACATTTAAATTTTCATCAAAAAAAGATTTTCCAATACTAAGTTCAATATTTTTCACTTTTTCGGGTTTTAAGCCCGGATTTGTAAGCTCTCTTTTTCCGGCAACGGTCGAAAATTTTTCTCTATTGGTTGCATCTTTAAAAGCTTCAGCATAAATAACTTTAAAAACAAAAGTATTTGGATAAAAAACAATTGAGAACCTTGGGTTAAATACATTTCCATAACCTCCTGTATTTCTGATAATATTGTTGTCATATCTTAATCCAGCCGTAAGTTTAAGACTCGACAAAATTCTGTAAGTTGATTGAGTATAAAGACCTAAATCTCTGACAAAAAAGTGATTCCCAGCAGGAGTTTCGCTAAGTGATACACCAATTTCTTCTGTATTACCTGTTGTATTAGTAATATAATCCCCCTGAAGAACACTATAACGAGCTTCAAATCCGGCAAGTATATCAATTTTTGAGGTAGGTGTATAAACTATTTTAAATTCATTACGCAATTGATTTGATTTCTGAAACAAATAAGTAGAATCGAGTCTTGGAATGTCGCCATTTAACAAATTAGGCAAGGTATAACTTCGACCATAAGAATATCTATAAGATCTAAATCTGACCAACTTATTTTCTTCGCTAAAATCATATTACTGATAAAAAGCTTTTTAGAGATATATGTTTCATATTTAACATACATATTATTATGTACCGGAGACCATGAAACTCCTTGATTCGCTGTAAAATATTCATTGTCATTATATTGTGCTCCCTGTCCTTCATTTTCACTCCATGCAAACCAACCAAGCGTAAAATCAGAAATTTTAAGTTTTGCATAAACCGACCTGTCATCACAATAATCAGATGGTACTGTTTGCTGATAAACCAAATTGTCAAGTTCCAACGCTTTTTTCACCCCATCTTCGGTTAAAATAATTTGAAAATCTTCGTTAAGATTATAATAATCATGACTTTCGGGGTGAGAAGTTAAAAATTTAACAACTTTAGTCGAATCTTTTATATCCAATGCTTTATGATATATTTTTGAAATACTATCGCTGTACTCACGTGGTGCAAAAGTATATCCTGGAAGTTTGCTTAAATCTTGTTCATCTGATAAAAATCCTCTTGCAGTAATCGAAAATGAAACATTTCCCTTTTTATTTTTTGCAGCAAAAGTACCGTCAATAAATTTTGTGTTAAACGAACCATAGCCAATAATTGCAGAAATACCAATATTTTTTCCGGGTTTAATAATTTCATCAGGGTCTTTTGTTATTATGTTTATAACACCAAGGAAAGCATTTGAACCATACATAGTTGAAGCAGGTCCATAAACAACTTCAACATTTTTGAAATTACTCAAAGGAAATTGACGCGAAAGATAAACATTGCTAGACCATAAGTCGTTATCTTCCATACCGTCAACAAGTAAAAGGGTTCTGTTTGTATTTATTGACCTGTAACCTCTCTGATAAATATGCGAGTACATACTTCCGTTTGAACGGGAAATATCAAAACCCGGTAAATCATAACACATTGCTTCAAAATCAAGGTAACCTCTTTTTATAAACTCTTCTTTTGAAATTGAAATAACCGTTGCCGGAGCTTCATAAATGTTCTCGGCTTTTTTAGAAACCGACGTTACAAGTAGTTTGCTACCAAGTAATTTTAGTTTTTCAATAAGCTCAATAAACTTTAGGGGATCAGATAGATTATCTGGTTGAAAATCGGGTTGAATTTGTAATAATTTTGATGCTGCATCTACGGCACTACTATCGTCGTCAATTGCGATATATGTTTTTGATAATAAACGATATGCTTCGACCTTTAATGTATCTGAAATACCTGCATTTACACAAGGTTGCAGGTTATCAATAACCTTCTGAAAACTTCCTAGTGAGTAACTTTTATCAGCTTCTTTGATTGAAGCAAAATCGCACTGCGAAAATGTTTTATTTATTGAAAATAATAGAAATATCAATAAAAATATAATTATTAAATTTTTCATTTTCTGATGTTTTAAACATTTTATATTAAACTATAAATCAGAAGAATATTCAATTCCGGGACCAATATATTTAAACCAGTTTTCTTCAGACATATTCTTACTATACATACTCTTTAAATTGTTATAAAGAGTTTTAGAATTGATATTTAAATAAATAATTGGCTTAGTTTTATCAGCACTACCGGCAACTAAAAACTCACCATCTTCTGAAAAATTTATTGAATAAACCCATGACGAAAGTTCGGAAATTACTATTGGTTCATCTTCAAAGTTATTAAAATTCCAGATTTTTATATTTCCATCGTAGCTGCAAGTACCTAAATATGAAAGCTTATCATTATAAATAATTTCGTTCACTCCAGATATATGTGCAAAAAACGGGGTTTGTATGCATTTTGTAGTTGTTAAATTAACAATTTCTAAAGTTCCTGTAAAAGAACCAATTGCAATTATATTATTGGTAAGTAATGAAATTGTTGAAATTTGCGAACTAGAAGACTGAAAATTACTAATTTCCTTAAAATCTGAAGTTGAATATAGAAATATTTTTCCATCGTAATCGGCTACTGCAAAAGTAGTTTTATCTTTGCTAACCGATAATCCTATTGGTTTGCTGCTATAAGTTGCTAATTTTTCAGATGTTTGTGTTATTGAATTTAGTTTGTACAAAGTTTTATCGTAAGATATAGATAGTATTGTGTTATCATCAATAAAAACCAAGTCGCTAATAATTTGATTTTGAAAACTGTAAACTAAAGGCTTAGATGTTTCTGAAAAATCGTTCCATAATAGTACTTTTCCGGTTGATGTACCGCAAACAATATTATTTTGATTAGCAGAAATATCTAATTTTCGTATTCCATCTTTTGCATTTCCGTCTGTTTTAAGGCTTATTGGTGTATAACTTTCATCATCATAACTACTTATATTCCAAACTCTTATTGTTCCATCATCACTGCAAGAAGCAATTTTTGAACCGCTACTGAAAATTCTAACATCTCTAACTGCATCAGAATGACCTTTTTTAGCTTTAAATGTTTTAATATTTTCGCTAGTTTCCGAAAGAGCATTAAAAATTTCAGTATCAAATTCTTTACCTCCACTTTTTGTATTAAAATTATATGCCTGTATAGCAATTATTTTTGGCAAATCTATTTCTTCAGAACTTGTTACAATATTTTTATCTTTCTGCTCGAGCAACTGTTGCAATTTAACAGAATTTGCTGCAAGTGATTTTGAAATAGATAAAAGCCTCAAACTGTCTGTTTTTGCTTCAGACAAAACAGCTCTGCTTCGCTGCTCTTCAGCAATATTTTTCTGAACAATAGCATCTTTCATTAAACCTTCAGCTTGAATTTGTAATTTTTCGGCTTTGCGTTGAGCTACCTGTGCAAGTTCTTTAGCCTCTTCAGCTTTGCTTTTTTGAAAAATTGCTTCCCGTTGTTTTTCGAGTGCAAATAATTTTTGTTCTTCGGCTATTATTTTTTGTTCTTCGGCAATAAGTTGCTGCTGTTCAGCAACTTTTTTGCTTGATACAGCTTCTTTCTGATTATCTTCAGCAATAAGGCTTTTTTCTAATGCAAGTCTCTCATTTACTTTAGCTTGTTTTTCGCTATTCTCTGCTTCAAATCTCAAATTTAACGCAAATAGTAAAAATAATATCGAAACTAGAGAAGCAACACCAAGTATAATTGAAAAATTTCTAAATCGTTTTATTTCTTTTTTTTGTTTTTTCTCTTTAGCTTGTATTTGAAATTCAAATTCATCGGCACTATAATTTAAAAAAGAAACAGCTCGTTCAAAATAAGAGTCGTAACGTTTTGCCCAGTGAATATTTGGATTATTAGTTTTAACCCAAGTTATACCTTGCTGTAATTCAGGATTTATCCAAAGTTTTGCTTCTCCTTTTTGATACAAACCGGCAGAATTTGAAAGTTGTTTATAAATTGCAACCGAATTAACTTCATCTTTGATTAAGTTTTTCAATCTAAGCCATTTGTCTAATACAATATCTCTGCTAATTCTTATTAAAGAATCTTCGTCTAAAGATATATTTGACAATGGTTCTAAAAAAGCAACATCATTATTTCTAAAATTATCTAAAATTCTGATTATTAAATCATTTTTTTCACCAGAAATTAAACTTATATCGCTTAATAAAACAGATAATCTTGAAATTGAATTATCGGTTTTAATAATTATCAGACTTTTAAATATTTTTTCGGTTAAGTTTTTATTTTTGTCATTTTCAAGGTTGTGAAATATTTCTTCGGCGTGCAAATTAATTGAATTTTCTAAGCCACCAACTGCATTATAATGTTCAATATCTATCTGTTGCGATTCTGGAGCATTTTTTCTCCAATACTCCCATGTTCGTTTTAATGTATGTTGCAATACCAATAATTGACCTTCTGTTTCATCAATCTCAGAAATTATTTTATCAAGTAAAGTATTTGATACTTGTATATTATATTTTTGAAGAGGTTTAATTATAGCATCAATTTTTTGTTGGGCATTTAACTTAGGTACAAGATAATGTCCTTTGTTAATTATTTCAACAAATCCTTCAAAATTTCTACAGAAACTTAAATAATCTGATTTTAAAGATGTTAAAATATAAATATTGTTCTGTTTGTTTTGTACTATTTCTATTAAAAATTTAATAAATAATACAGAGTTTATTGAATTTTTTTCTGAAGAATCGGAATAAAAAAAAATATCTTCAAGAGCATCTATATATAATAGTGTCTTTTTTTTAGATTCATCAGATATTATTTTGATAATATTCTTGAAAAAAGTAAAGTCATCAGAAATTCTGAGTTCAATCTCGTCTTCGGTAAGGTTTGGAATAAATTTAACAGCTATTTGGAAAAGTGCTTTTGAAAAATTTCCTAACGGATTATTTTCGGGAGAAAAAATAAAATATTCCCAGTTATCTTTCTCTTCAGAATTTATAATTGCAGGAATAACTCCGGCTTTAATAAGTGACGATTTACCGCTACCAGCTGGACCAATAACAGCTATAAATTTATTCCTAAATAATGAATTAACAACATCTTGAATTTGATTATCCCGACCATAAAAATACTCAGAATCTTCAATTTCAAAACTTCGAATTCCAGGAAATGGATTTTTTAATGAATCAAACATGCTAAAAAATTTTTTAAATATATAAATATTAACTATGTTTAAGAAATTTTTTTTTAATGTTTTTTCAAAAATAATTTCAATTAGTAATGTCCGTATCTGAAAACATCGCAATATCAAATAAAATTGATGAATTAGAAAAGGTTTCTTTTTTTCTTGAAGAGTTTTGTGAAGCAAACGAAATTCCTATGAAAATAGCAAATTCTTTTCAGATAGTTCTTGACGAACTAATTTCAAATACAATTTTTTACGGATTTAAAAAGTCTGCAAAAGGAAAAATAGAAATTTATTTTTCGTATGAAAATAATAATCTTACTGCGTTATTAATTGATAATGGAAAAAAATACGACCCACACAACGCACCCGCACCTGACATTTTAAATAATGACGTTGAAAATAAAAAAATTGGTGGTTTGGGAATTCATATTGTAAAAAAAATGATGGATACATTTGTTTATGAAAGAAAAGACGATAAAAATTATATTACTATATCAAAACATTTTTAAATAATTAATATATTATGACTATCAACGAACGAATTGAATCAGAAATAACTATTTTAGATTTAACAGGAAAAATTGATGTTAACAGTTCGAAAACATTTCAGGAAAAATTTAATGAAATTGCTGGACGTGGAGATAAAAATATTATTTTGGACTGTAGCAACTTGAGCTATGTAAGTAGCTCAGGATTAAGAATTTTTTTGATGTTTTTGAAACATATTAATAAAATTAGTGGTAAACTTGTTGTATGTTCAATGAGTGAAATTATATTCGAAGTATTCGAAATTTCAGGTTTTGTACCAATTTTTAATATTACTGAAAATATTAGTGATGCTGTTAATCAATTTTAATTTAAGATATTGTACAAACTTCAAAAAAAAAATATTTTTTTTGAAGTTTGATTTTTCAGTTATTAAAAATTAAAATTATCTGGGTCATGTCCAATTCTTTGATTTTTATTCATCATATTTATTTCTAGAATATCTTGATTATCTAGTTTAAAATCGTAAACTTCAAAATTTTCTTTTATTCTGGCTAAAGTGGCTGATTTTGGTATTACTATCAAATTATTTTCGATATGCCATCTTATAATAATCTGAGCTGCAGTTTTATTATGTTTTTTTGCTATTTTCAGAAGTGTTTCCTCATTTAATATTTTCCCTTTGGCTATTGGACTCCAAGATTCTACATAAATATTTTTATCATTGCAATAATTTCTTAACTCTATTTGAGTTAAAAGTGGATGTAGTTCTATTTGGTTTACAGCAGGTTTAATTTTAGAATTATTAAGTAAATCGTCTAAATGGTGTATTTGAAAATTACTGACACCTATTGATTTTATTACGCCTTTTGAATAAAGTTCTTCAAATGCTTTCCAAGTTTCAATATATTTATCTTTTACAGCCCAGTGAATTAGGTATAAATCAAGGTAATCGGTTTGTAATTTATTTAAAGTTTCGTCAAATGCTTTTAAAGTTTTTTCGTAACCTTGTTCGCTATTCCATAATTTGGAGGTTATAAAAATGTCTTGGCGTTTAATTCCTGATTGTTTTATAGCAGTTCCTATCTCGTTTTCGTTCTGATATATAGCTGCAGTATCAATATGCCGATATCCTATTTCTAGTGCGTAAGTTACTGAACTAAGAATTTCTTTTTTATCAGTTAATCTGAAAGTTCCAAGTCCTAAATTTGGAATTTCATAGCCATTATTAAGTGTAAATAAATTTTGCATACTATTAAATTTTTAAAATCTATTTTTAAAATTCATTAATTTTAAATTCATTAAAACCAATTTCGTCTTTTAAAGAATATAAATGCTGATGATGTTAAAAGTACCGAACCTAAAATTACACCCAAGAAGCTATAATTGTTGTTTTCCATAAAGTTAGGTAGGTTCATTCCAAATAAACTTGCAACTAATGTAGGTATCATTAAAATAATAGAAATAGAAGTTAACTGCTTCATTACTTGGTTTAAGTTATTTGAAATTACAGATGCAAAAGCGTTCATCATTCCACTTTGAATATCGCTGTAAATATTTGCTGTTTCGATTGCCTGTTTTAATTCAATTTCAATATCTTCGTATAAATCTTTATCAAATTCGTGTTCTTTTGCAAGTTTTGTATTCTGAAGTTTGAGAAGTAAATTGGAGTTTCCTCTTAGTGAAGTGATAAAATATACAAGACATTTTTCCATCTTCAACATTTTGTGCAATTCTTTGTTTTTTATTGATTTTTCGAGGTCTTTTTCAATTACTTGGTTGTATAAATTTATTTGTTTAAGATATTTTAAATACCAAATTGTTGATGATAAAAAAAGTTGCAAAACAAATTCAAATCTATTATTAATGATAATTTTTTTTGCTGAGGCAAAATTTATAAATCCTTGCAAAAGTTCTGTTTCAAAATCGCAAATTGTTAGCATACAATCATCAGAAAGCATAATTGTAAAAGGCACTGTTACAAAAGGAAGCGATTCGTCATCTTGTTTATGAGCAATTCTTAAAATAATCAACATCCAACCATCTTCAATTTCAATACGCGAACGTTCGTCTATATCATAAATGTGCGGGAAGAATTCATCTGGAACTTTAAATCGACCTTTTAAATAGCCGATTTCTTCATTGGTAGGTTTTTGTACATTAATCCAAGCATCTTTTTCCCAACTATTAAGTTGAGAAAAACCTCGTTCTGTGTGTTTTAAATAAGATATCATACTATATTCCTCCAGTTTAACGACTGCAATGAGGAAAGTATGCACCTCATAACAATCAGGTTACTATTATAGTTATATTTACCGAATGATAATCATCCATAATTTTGATTTTTAAATTTCACGCAAAGGTAAGATTTTTTTTAATTTCAGTATAAAATTATCAAAAAAAATGTAATTATTTTTTTTTTTACAATATATTATCAATTATTAATTTAACTGCTGATATAAATATTGTGATTATTAGAAATAATCTGATGAATTTTGCACCTTTCTTAACCGAAACTTTTGCTGCAAACCACGCTCCAATCATTCCGCCAATTCCTAATAAAAAACCTAATTTATAATCAACCTGATTATTATACATAAAAATTCCTAAAGCAAATGGTGTGTACAAAAGAACTATTAAAACTTTTAGTGCATTTGCTTTTACTAAGTCAAAACCAGCACTTAATACTAATCCAGCTAGAAGAAAAAAACCTACACCTGCTTGTATAAAACCACCGTACAATCCAATAATAAAGAAAATTATTATTTGAATGATGCTAGGTTTTTCGCTTACTTTTCCGGCTCGACCGTTAATCCATTTTTCGGGTTTAACCAGCATAATTAAAAGCATTACAAAAAGCAGAAATCCAATAACAATTTCCATTGTTTCGGATTTTAAGTTAACAGCTGAAAAAGCACCTATAATACTACCAATTACTGTAGGAATTGATAAAAAAATACTTTCATGCCATTCAAATACCTTTTGTTTCTTAAAGCTTGATGTAGCTGAAATACTTTGCATTAAAATTCCTATTCTGTTTGTTCCATTTGCAACATTTGCATCAAGACCAAGAAAAATTAAAAAGGGCAAACTAAGCAACGAACCACTTCCTGCAATGGTGTTTATAAAACCAACAAGAAATCCTACTACAATTATTGCAATATATAAATACCACTCCATTTTACTTATTAATGGTCAGATGTCTGTGTTTTTTACTTTCGTAAATATCATCAATTGTAACCATTATTCCGGTTTCTTCAACTATTCCAAAGTGATGATTTATAGCAGTTCCAAAAACTTTAAATGTTGGCGATAAATTCATGTACGAATTTAATAACGGAGGAATTGTTTCGCCTAATTCTCTTACTTTAAAATTTAATATTTTATAATCTTCTCTAAAATTTTCTTTTGAAAAAATATCTTTATATTTTGTTTCGTCTATTATTATCTCAAGATTTTTAAGTGGTTTAAGCAAATCTTTTCCGTCGTTAAAATATTTTTTAAGAAATGTAAGAATTAAATTTCTGGCTTCTAAATTAAAATGTGTGTACATTGTTACCTTTCCAAAGAAATATTTTAAATGAGGACAAATTTCAGTAACTGCACCCAAACCGTCCCACAAATTATCTAAAGTATAAAGTGCTTTTCGGTCAATTTTACTAGCCTGATATCTAGGCTGAACAAATGACCTTCCAAGTTCTAGAGTGTAAGGCAGGTATTTTTCGATAAACTCTTCCGAAATTTTAAATAACTTTGCAGTAGCCAAATCCACATCACCGTTTTCATTAAATTTAGCATCTTTACAATCAAAAAATCTGTATCCACCAAGAATATCATGTCCTTCGGGGTCCCAAACTATTAACTGTTTATACGGATTTTCACCTAAATCGTAATTATCAATATCTGTTTTCGCACCTGTTCCTCCACCTGCTTCTCTGAATGCTTCTTCGCGTAATCGTCCTATTTCCTGCATTACATTTGGAGAATCATTTGAATCAATAATATATATGTGGTTATTACCATAGTTTGTTATTCTTACAAACTTTTCTTTTGTTAATTCAGATAGAATTATTTCTTTTGAAATTGGTGCTATTATTTGTTCCACATCGTTGTCTTTTAATTGTTTATAAAATATATTTTTTTCAGATTTGTCCTAATTTATAAGACTCGTTCCTAACATATAAAACCCATTCGTCAACACTTTTACTTTTATCAAAAAATTCCCATGGTATTGGTTTACCGAAAATTATATTAATATTTTTGTTTTTATATTTAAAAAATTCGCCAGGCAAAAAAATTAATTCAATATTAAATTTAAATCCTAAAAATTCTCTAAACTTTGCAAAGTTATAAAAGAAATTCGTATTTTTTCCATCTACATACACAGGAATTACATCTCGTTTAAATTGAATGGCTTTTGATAAAAAACTTTTTTTCCATTCCATATCCTGAACTATTTTATTTATTTTTCGGGATACCATTCCAGCTGGAAAAACAATAACTTGTTTATCACCATTATATAATTCATCTATTTGACGAAGATGTTCTTTTGTGTTTCGTTTAAAAACATCAACACCCTGAAATACAGGTATTAATCCTTCTATATTTAAAAGCAAATCATTTATAAAAGCTTTAACACCAGTATATTTAGAGCCAACAACTTGCAATACAGCCAAACCATCTAATCCGCCTAATGGATGATTTGAAGCAAAAACGTATTTTTTATTGTCATCTAAATTTTCGAATCCAGAATAAGTAACAGTAACGTTTAGGTGCTTTAAAATCTTTATTACAAAATCAATCCCCTCAGCATCCGGATAAGCAGTAATTATTTCATTTATTTCTTGTTGTCTGATTAATCGTTTTAAATAATTTACAAAAAAGCGAGGAAACCATTTGTAAAATCGTGGAGTTCTGCTTTTTAATACAAAATCCAAATCTATCAGTGTACGTTTTTTACTTTCCATTAATATTAATTAAGATGTATAACCAAATTGCGAAAATAAAAAAAAATATATAAATAAAAAAAAACTTCCAAAATATTGAAATTTAATTGTTAATAAAATTGTTGAAAAAAAAGTGGTAAAAAGTGGAAGAAAGTGGTTGGAAATGGAAAAAAAATTGTACTTTTACATTCTAAATGTAAAAAAAATTCAATGACAACTTTTATAGGAGATATTATATGTAAAATTGACGCAAAGGGAAGAATATCATTTCCTTCTGCTTTCAAAAAACAGATAAATTCGTCTGTAAAAGATACTTTTATAATAAAAAAAGATATTTTTGAAAACTGCTTAATACTATATACATCAGAAGAATGGGAAAGGCAAGTTAATTTAATCAGAGAAAAGATTAATCCATACAAAAAAGACCACAACTTATTTATACGTGGTTTTTATAAAGATACAGCCGAAGTTGTACTTGATTCAAATAACAGATTGCTTATTCCTAAGCGATTGATAGATATGGTTGGACTGGATAAAGATGTATATTTGGTTGGATTAGATTCAAAAATCGAAATATGGTCGGTAGAACAATATGAAAAGTTGAATAATAACGAAAATGATTTTGCAGCATTAGCCGAAAAAATTTTAGGAAATGACATTTAATTTAAGAACTAGAATAATTGAGAAATTAAAATATGACCGATTATAGTTACCATAAACCTGTTTTACTAGAAGAATCAATTGATGCTTTAAACATTAAATCTGATGGAATTTATGTTGATGCAACTTTTGGCGGTGGTGGACATTCAAAAGAAATTATTAAACACCTGACAACAGGGAAGTTAATTGCTTTTGATGTTGATAATGATGCACAAAAAAATGTATTTGACCATAAAAATCTCATATTTATAAAAAGTAATTTTAGCTTTATTCCTAATTTTTTGAAATATATTGAAATTGAAAAAGTTGATGGAATATTAGCTGATTTAGGAGTATCATCTCATCATTTTAACAGTTCGGAAAGGGGTTTCTCTTATAGATTTGATGGCGAACTAGATATGAGAATGAATCAAGAGTCTGATTTTAGTGCAAAAAATATTATTAATGAATATAAAATTGAAGAATTGTATAGAATTTTTAAACAATATGGAGAAATAAATAATTGCAAATGTTTGGTTGATAATATTTTGAAACACCGAAATCAAAATAAAATCAATACAATTAATGATTTATTATCTGCAATAAACGATTGTACACCAAAACATCAGGAATACAAGTATTTAGCAAAAGTTTTTCAGGCTTTAAGAATTGAAACAAACAAGGAACTTGACGTTTTGAAATATTTTTTGCAAAATTCACAAAATATTGTAAAGCAAGATGGTAGATTGGTTGTAATAACTTACCATTCGCTTGAAGACAGATTGGTTAAAAATTATATTAAAGCCGGAAACTTTGATGGAAAAGTTGAACAGGATTTATACGGAAATATTCTGTCGCCATGGAAACCAATTCAAAATAAAGTTATAATTGCTGATAATGAAGAAATTGACGAAAACAGCAGAGCTAGAAGTGCAAAATTAAGAATAGGAATAAAAAAATAAATTTAAAATAAAAAAATGACTGAAGAAACTAATAAAAATATAGCTGAAGAAACAAATAAAAATATAGCTGAAAAAACAGAAAACAAGAGAATTGTAGCAAATTTTCTTGATGGAAGTTTTCTTACAGGAACTTTTTTTGTGAAACAAATGCCTTTTATTTTCTTTTGTGGTTTTTTATCAATTATTTACATAAGTAACAGAAATATAGCAGAAAAAACATTAAACAATATTACCGAAATGCAAAGAGAAGTAAGAGAAATAAGGTCAGAATCAATAACAATAGCATCAAACTTAATGTTTATAAGCAAACAATCTGAGGTTTACAATTTAGTACAAACAAAAGAACTAGGACTTCAGGAAGCAACAGAACCTCCAAAAAAATTAAAAGTTGAAAAAATAGATTAATACTCATATTATGTGATAGTTATCAATTATAATTTATAAAAAAACAAATTTATTACTGTACTTATTTTTAATCAATAATTTCTAATTCAATTTTTTTAAATGGCAAGGACAAAAAAAAATAATACTCCAAAAACAGATGTAAAATCTGAAATAGTATTGAGATTTAGCTTTGTCTATTTTCTTGCAGTATTTGTTGCCATTTTAATAATATTTCAGATTGTATTTTTACAGAACTGGAAAAAAGAAGAACTAAAAGAAAAAGCAGCAACAACAAAAGGAGAAGAAGTTCCGCCAAACCGAGGTGATATTTGTGATATAAACGGCAGAACACTAGCAACTTCTCTTCCATATTATGAAATCAGAATGGATACACAATCTCCTGCTGATACAGTTTTTAGTAATCATGTTGATAGTCTGGCATATTATCTTTCAGATTTATTTAAAGATAAAACAAAAGACGAATATTTGAAAATTCTGAAACAAGGCAAAAAAGATAAAAATAAATATTTACTTATTCATTCAAATGTAACTCATACACAGTTAAAAATAATGAAAGAATTTCCAATTTTCAGAAAAGGAAAATATAAAGGCGGATTAATTGCAGACCAGAAAACCGAAAGAATTTTGCCACATTTCCTTTTAGCGAAAAGAACAATTGGATATTTTAATGTAGAAACAGGCAAAGAAATTGGAATTGAAGGTGCTTTTAACGACGAATTAAAAGGTAAAAATGGATACAGATTAGTTCAGAAAATGTCGGGAGGAAACTGGAGACCAATAAAGTTCGACAATGAAGTTGAACCTGAAGATGGCAAAGACGTTATAACAACAATAGACGTAAATATTCAGGATTTGGTTCAAAGTACACTCGAAAGGCAATTAATTAAGCTCAAGGCTAATTACGGAATTGCTGTTTTGATGGAAGTAAAAACAGGAGAAGTGAGAGCAATTTCAAATCTTACAAAAAAGAATGATTCAACTTATAATGAAGAATTTAACTATGCTGTTGGAAGATTATACGAACCGGGTTCAACATTTAAACTTCCGGCACTAATGGCTGCATTTGAAAAATCAGAAATAGACCTTAACGAAAAAGTAGATACAAAAAATGGCGAACTTTGGGTAAGTAATTTTCCTATTAGAGATTCTCAAAAAGGTGGTTACGGAGTAATTACAGTACAACAAGCATTTGAACTTTCGTCAAATATCGGAATTTCTACAATTGTTTACAATCAGTTTAAAGACGACCCCGAAGAGTTTTTTGACAGATTATACAGCATGGATTTAAATCAAAAACTTGATATTAATGATGTTGATGGCGAAGTTGAACCCGAAATTAAATATCCGGGTGATAAATTATGGTCTGGGGTTTCGTTACGACAAATGGCTATTGGCTATGAACTTCAACTTACACCAATGCAATTACTTGCATTTTATAATGCTGTTGCAAACGATGGAAAACTTATAAAACCAATATTTGTTAAAGCTATAAGAGAACATGGCGAAATTGTCGAAACTTTTGAAACTGAAGTATTAAATCCATCAATTTGCTCAAAAAAAACACTCGAAAAAGTTCATATTTTACTCAAAGGAGTAGTTGAAAACGGAACAGCAAAAAATCTGAAAAGTGAAAATTTTGCCATAGCCGGAAAAACAGGAACTTCACAAATAGCTTACGGTTCTACAGGATATATTTCAGAAACAGGAGTTGATTATAATGCCTCATTTGTAGGATATTATCCAGCTGATAATCCTAAATATTCATGTATTGTTGTTATAAATTCGCCAAAAGAAGTAACATATTATGGAGGACAGGCGGCTGGTCCAATTTTTCACGAAATTGCTGAAAAACTGTACGCTACCGATTATGACATGCAAAGCGAAAAAGAATTTGACCTCGACAATATTGAAGATTTAAAAACTTTTCCAAAAATTAAATCCGGATTTAAAGGTTTTACTGATATTGTTTTAGAAGAATTAAATATGAAAATTGCTGAAAAACAAAATATTAACTCCGACTGGGTTAAATCAAACACAGCCGACAGTATTATAAAATTTACAGGTATAAAAGTTGAAAAAGGAATTGTTCCGAATGTAATTGGAATGGGTGCCTCTGATGCTTTGTATTTACTAGAAAATAAAGGACTTAAAGTATCTATCGAAGGAAGAGGAACTATTAAAGAACAATCTCTTCCGGCAGGTTCTGTTATTATTAAAGGAAAAACAATAAAGCTGACTTTAAGTTAAATATGGAAATATGCTTGCTATCTTTTTAATTTTCAATAGCAAGCATTATTTCCTGATTAATAAATTGATTTGAAAAACTTTAAAACAACATTTAAGAAGTTAAAGTAATATCGATGAAATAACTTACGATAAAAATAATCTTTTAAACGATTAATTAACTTTGTGTTCTCAGTGAAATTTGTGGTTAAAAAAGTAATTTATTTATTTTTAAAATTTATTTTCATGAAAAAGATACACTTCATATTAATATCAACTATTTTGATTTTAAGTAATTGCAGTAGTTACAAATCAGCTGCAAGTTATGAAATTTCAGACACTAAAAATTCATATAAAGAAACAACTTTAACAACTTCTTCAACAGAAGATTTATACTTTGAAAACACACAGGGCAGAAAAATTATTTATAATTCATATTTAACGCTAATTGTTAAAAACCAAGACTCTGCAAATGTAAAAATATCTGAAATTGCAAGTAAATATGATGGTTACGTTCAGACAATTGGCACAACAAATTCAAAAATCAGAGTAAAATCCGAAAATTTATACAAAGCTTTGGCTGATATAGAATTACTAGGTAAAACAGAATCAAAATCAATTACTGGTGAAGATGTTACCGACCAATATACCGATTTTGAAATAAGACTCGAAAATGCAGAAAAAGCAAGAACACGTTATCTCGAACTTTTAGAACTTGCTGCAAATGTGCAAGAAACATTATTAGTTGAAAAAGAACTCGAACGTTTAAACGGAGAAATTGACCAATTAAAAGGTAAAATGACTAAAATAGAACATCTTACAGAATATTCAACTATTACTATTTACTTAAAAGAAAAAATTAAGCCCGGAGTTGTTGGATACGCTTTTATAGGAATTTATCAAATTGTAAAATGGTTATTTGTAAGAAATTAAAAATAAAATGGCTAAAAATCTCGAAATATTATTACGTGGTATTCAAATAACTAAGGTTGTAGGAAATACTGATATTTACATTGATGAAATATTTTTTGATACCCGATTAATCAGCAAAAATGATGTTTTTGTTGCGATAGTTGGAAATCAATTCGATGGACATAATTTTATTGACAAAGCAATTGAAAATGGAGCTAAAGCGATTGTTTGCGAAATATTACCTGAAAATTTTAAGTTAGATGTTGCTTATATTCAGACTGGAAACTCATCAAAAGCACTAGGAATTCTTGCATCAAATTATTACGAAAAACCTTCGCAAAAACTTATATTAGTTGGAGTTACAGGAACAAACGGAAAAACTACAACCGCAACATTATTATACAATTTATTTGAAAATCTGAATTTTAAATCAGGATTATTATCTACAATTACAAATTATATTCACAAAAAGGAAATTAGTTCAACACATACAACACCTGATTCTTTAACAATAAATCAATTACTTGCACAAATGGTTGAAGAAGGCTGCGAATATTGCTTTATGGAAGTTAGTTCACATTCAGTTGTACAAGAACGAATTGCAGGTTTAACTTTTTCTGGTGGAATTTTCACAAATTTAACTCACGACCATCTCGATTATCACAAAACTTTTGCAGAATATTTAAAGGCTAAAAAATTATTTTTCGACAATCTTCCAAAAACAGCTTTTGCAATTACAAATTTAGACGATAAAAATGGTGAAGTGATGTTGCAAAATACAAATGCTCAGAAATTTAGCTATGCCTTAAAATCAATTGCAGATTTTAATTGTAAAATATACGAAAATCATTTTGATGGAACATTATTAAGTATCAATAATCAAGAGCTTTGGGTTCATTTTGTTGGTAATTTTAATGCTTATAATTTGTTGGCTGTTTATTCAACTGCAAAACTTTTAAATATTCCAGAAATTGAAATATTAACAGTTTTGAGCAATTTAACACCCGTCGCCGGAAGATTTGATACTGTGAATATTAATGAAATTACTGCTATAGTTGATTATGCTCACACTCCTGATGCTTTGCAGAATGTTTTGAAATCAATTATTGATATAAAACAAAGTACGCAAAATATTATAACTGTGGTTGGTGCAGGCGGAGATAGAGATAAGACCAAAAGACCTGTAATGGCAAAAATTGCTGCAAACTATAGTTCAAAAGTAATTTTAACTTCTGATAATCCTCGTTCCGAAAAACCTGAAGATATTATAAATGAAATGTATAAAGGTGTTGATAACACTGAATTTGCAAAAGTTGTAAAAATAACAGACAGAAAAGAAGCTATCAGAACAGCTTGTTTACTAGCTAATAAAGGAGATATTATCTTAATTGCAGGAAAAGGACACGAAACATATCAGGAAACAAATGGTATAAAAATACATTTTGATGATAAAGAAATAGTTACTGAAATACTTAATCTCAAAAAATAATTCAAAAATAAAATTTACGATTTAAATAATTACAAATAAATTACTAAACTAAAAAAAATGTTTTATTACATATTTCAATATCTTGATAAACTTGATGTTCCCGGAGCTGGGTTATTTAATTTTATTTCGTTTAGAGCAGCATTAGCAGTAATAACTTCGCTAATAATTTCAGTAGTTTACGGAAAAAAAATTATTCTATTTCTACAAAAAAAACAAATAGGTGAAACTGTCAGAGATTTAGGGCTCGAAGGTCAGTATCAGAAACAAGGCACTCCAACCATGGGTGGATTAATGATAATTGCATCAATAGTTATTCCAACTTTACTTTTTGCAAAACTTCATAATATTTATGTTATTCTGATGCTTATTACAACAATTTGGCTTGGAGTTATCGGATTTTTAGACGATTACATCAAAGTTTTTAAAAAGAAAAAAGAAGGTTTACAAGGAAAATTTAAAATTGTTGGACAAGTTGGACTTGGATTAATAGTTGGATTAACAATTATTTTCACTGATTCAATTGTTATACGCGAAAATCCAAACCTTGAATCTTCGGAAATGATACAAATACACCAAGATGAAAAAAATAATTCAAACGAAATAACCGTACAAAACGACCATAAATCGACAAAAACAACAATTCCTTTTTTCAAAGATAATGAATTTGATTACGCAAAAATTCTTTGGTTTTTAGATGGTAAATATAAGTGGATAACATATATACTTTTTGTTCTGATAGTTATATTTATTGTAACTGCTATTTCAAATGGTGCAAATATGACAGACGGCCTTGACGGTCTTGCCGCTGGAACTTCTTCTATAATTGGTTCAACCTTAGGTATTTTTGCTTATGTTTCTGGAAATATTGTTTTTGCAGAATACCTTAAAATAATGTATATTCCTGAAATTGGAGAACTTGTAATTTTTGCAAGTGCATTCATTGGTGCTACAATTGGTTTTTTGTGGTACAACGCTTTTCCTGCACAGGTTTTTATGGGCGACACTGGAAGTTTAACTTTAGGAGGAATTATTGCTGTTATGGCTATTTTAGTACGTAAAGAGCTTATTATTCCTATATTATGTGGAATTTTCATAATCGAAAATTTAACTGTTATGATACAGGTTGGATATTTTAAATACACAAAGAAAAAATATGGCGAAGGCAGACGAATTTTCTTAATGGCACCTCTACATCATCATTATCAGAAGAAAGGAATACCAGAACCAAAAATTGTAGCACGATTTATTATTGTTGGGATTATTTTAGCAGTAATTTCGGTTATAACCCTTAAAGTCAGATAATAACAATAAATAAATTTTTAATACTTTTATAAATTACTCAATTACAACTAATTACTATTTACACAAGCTAATTACATATTACAAATCAATAATTACGAATTATAAAATTACAATTCACTAATTACAAAATATAAAATTAAAAAAATAAAATTACAAATTACAAATTACAAATTACAAATTACAAATTACAAATTACTAATTACTAATTACTAATTACTAATTAATAATTAATAATTAATAATTAATAATTACAATTTACAAATTAATAATTACAAAAATAATATGAGCAAAAAAATATCAATACTTGGTGCTGGTGAAAGTGGTGTAGGAGCTGCAATTCTTGCTAAAAAACAGGGATTTGAAGTTTTTGTTTCAGATTTTGGACTTATTAAACCAAAATATAAAAGAGAACTAGAAAATTATAATATTGAATATGAAGATGGTAAACACTCTTCCGATAAAATTTTAGTTAGCGACGAAATAATAAAAAGTCCCGGAATTGCTGATAAGATTCAGATTATTAAAGATATCAAAAATAATGGAATAAATATTATTTCCGAAATTGAGTTTGCTTCAAGATATACAAATGCAAAAAAAATATGTATAACAGGAAGTAATGGCAAAACTACCACGACTTTACTTGTTTACGAAATTCTGAAAAATGCTGGTTTAAATGTGGGATTAGCCGGAAACGTAGGACAAAGTTTTGCTCGTCAGGTAGCTGAAGAAAACTTTGATTTTTATGTACTCGAACTTAGTAGTTTTCAGCTTGATAATATGTACGAATTCAAAGCAGATATTGCGATATTACTAAATATCACACCAGACCACCTTGATAGATACGAATACAAATTTGAAAATTATACCGATTCTAAATTTAGAATTACCCAAAATCAGACTAAATCAGATTATTTTATATACTGTTCTGACGATAAAGTAATTATGCAAGAGTTAACAAAACGAAACCTAAGCTCTGTTCTTCTTCCTTTTTCTGTAAATCAAAAACTTGAAGACGGAGCATTTTTAGATGTCAATAAACTGATTATTAAAAACAAAACAAAACAAATGAATATGCTATTAGACGAATTATCTTTAACCGGAATACACAATACTTACAATTCGATGGCAGCTGGAATTTCAGCTTATGTTCTTGATATAAAAGACGATTACATTCGCGAATGTTTAAAAAATTTTAAGGGAGTAGAACATAGATTAGAAAAATATTTGACAATTAGAGGTGTCGAATTTATTAATGATTCTAAAGCTACAAATGTTAATTCTGTTTGGTATGCACTTGAGAGTATGAAAACACCTGTTGTTCTTATACTTGGAGGTCAAGACAAAGGGAATGATTATACTTTGCTTTACGAACTTGTAAAACAAAAAGTTAAAGCAATTGTTGCACTTGGAAAAGACAATTCGCCAATTTTTAATGCTTTTAAAGATATTGTCGAAATTATTGACACTAACTCCATGGAAAATGCAGTTAAATCTGCATATTATCTTGCCGAAAAAGGTGATACAGTATTACTTTCACCCGCTTGTGCAAGTTTCGATTTATTTTTGAATTATGAAGACAGAGGATTTAAATTTAAAGAAGCTGTACGAAATTTATAAAGTCTGATAATTAGAATATATTGAACTAAATAATTGCAAATTGTTTCTCTTTTGTATAAAATACTAATTTTAAAAAATATGCTTGCTAATTTATCAAAATATTTCAAAGGCGATAAAACATTGTGGATTATCATTTTATTATTAGTATTAATTTCTATACCAACAGTTTATAGTACAACTGGATCTTTAGCTTATAAATATCAAGGAGGAAATACAGCATATTATTTCATAAAACATTCATTTTTTGTAATACTTGGATTTATTGTTATATTCGTTTCTCACAGAGTGTCTTACAAATTATATTTTAATATTGCAACGGCAGGGGTAATTCTATCTATTTTCCTGTTATTATTAACTTTAGTTATCGGAAAATCAGTAAATGATGCATCTCGATGGTTAAGAATACCAATTATTGGTCTTGATTTTCAAACTTCTGATTTAGCTAAAATTACACTTATTATTTTTGTTGCCAAAATTTTATCTGTAAATCAGGAAACTAAAGAAAATCTCAAAAAAGCATTTTTTATAATACTTGGAGTTACTGGAGGCGTACTTATTTTGATTTTACCTGCAAATTTATCTACCACATTATTACTTGGTTTAACAATTTTTGTAATGATGGTAATTGGACGACTTGAAAAAAAATATTTAATTTCGATGATAGCAATAGCAGCAGTCGTTTTTACGCTTTTTCTACTTGTCGTAATGAACTCTGGTGCAGACACTCGTGTTGGAACTTGGAAAGCCAGAATCGAAAATTTCAGTTCAGATGACAGCGATGTAAATTTTCAGTCAGACCAGTCTAAAATTGCGGTTGCAATGGGCGGATGGTTTGGAGTTGGAGCTGGTAACAGTGTACAACGCAATATTTTACCTCACCCTTATTCCGATTTCATCTATTCAATTATTATCGAAGAATATGGTTTTATTGGAGGACTGGTAGTTCTCAGTTTATACGTCCTGATTTTATTCCGTGGAATCGTAATTGTCAAACGCTCGCAGCGAACATTTCCGGCATTTCTAGCTGTCGGCTTATCGACTATAATAGTTTTTCAAGCACTTATAAATATGGGAGTTGCTGTTGGAATTTTACCTGTAACCGGACAACCATTACCTCTTATTAGTATGGGTGGAACTTCAACTTTAATGACATGTTTTAGTCTGGGAATTTTATTAAATATCAGTCAAAAAGAAGAAACTAAAACAGTTGAAGAAAAACAAGAAGAAGAAAAAATTGAAGTACAAGATTATCCATTTTTAATGGGTTAAAACAAAAAAATTATTACATCACTTATATAAAATTATAAATTACTATTTGAAATTTATTAATTACTACATAAAAAATATAAATCACTAGCAAAAAATTAAGTATAAAACTATCATTTATATAATTAAAAAATGAAAATAATAATCAGCGGAGGAGGAACAGGTGGACATATTTTCCCGGCAATAGCAATTGCAAATCAGCTAAAAGCAACAAAACCTGAAACAGAAATTCTATTTGTGGGTGCAGAAAATCGCATGGAAATGGAAAAAGTACCCTCTGCCGGATACAAAATTATTGGTCTGCCGGTTAGCGGATTAAAACGAAAAATTACACTCGAAAATCTGAAAGTTTTATTCAGATTGTTAAAAAGTATCCGAAAAGCAAAAAAAATTATCAAAGACTTTAAGCCTGATGTAGTTGTAGGCGTTGGTGGTTACGCAAGCGGACCCATTTTAAGAGTTGCGGCAAAAAATAAAATCCCAACTTTAATTCAGGAACAAAATTCTTACGCAGGAGTTACAAATAAGTTACTTGCAAAAAAAGTAAGTAAAATTTGCGTTGCTTATCACAACATGGAAAGATTTTTTCCGAAAGAGAAAATTGTATATACCGGAAATCCAGTTAGACAAAATATAGTTGCTCAAGATGTTACAAAAGAAGAAGCTTTTAAATTTTTCGGATTAAATCCAAATAAAAAAACAATTTTAAGCATAGGTGGAAGTCTTGGGGCTGGAACTATAAATCAAAGCATTATAAAAAACCTTGTATTAATTTCAAAATCAGAATATCAATTAATTTGGCAAACCGGAAAAACTTATTATCAAGCTGCAAAGAAAAAATTTGACGAAATTAATCCACAAAATATTAAAGTTATGGACTTTATAGCAAATATGGATTTTGCATATAAAGCAGCTGACGTGGTAATTTCAAGAGCCGGAGCAATCTCGATTTCAGAACTTTGCCTTATTGGAAAGCCTGTTGTATTTGTTCCTTCACCAAATGTTGCCGAAGACCATCAGACAAAAAATGCGATGGCACTTGTAAGTCAGAATGCTGCAATATTGGTAAAAGATAGCGAAGCTGAACAAAATTTATTTGAAATAGTTTTCAATCTGATAAATGATTCTGAAAAAATTCAATTATTTTCACAAAATATTAGTAAATTCGCCATGCAAAATTCAGCTGAATTAATAGCAAACGAAGTATTAAAATTAGTAAAATAACACGGAATTTCGGATTTATCCGAACTGGAATTTCGGATTTATCCGAACCGGAAGAGGTTGTCTCAAAACTGTCAAAAATGACGTCATTGCGAAAAACGCAGTTTTGAAGCAATCTGTAAATTAGAGCTTTAATGTACAAGATTGCTTCACTATCGTTCGCAATGACGGGTTTTGAGACAGCCTCAGTTATATAAAAAGAAAATAAATTATTAAAATAATATTCAGATTTTACACAAACTCTAAAATAATAACTATATGAAAAAGAATATATTCCGTATTACTCAAATCTTTTTATTTCTCACTGTAATCATTTTTGCAACTTCGTGTGCAAATGACAAAAGAAATTTAAAATCAGAAACTTACAAATCAGGTGCTGAAATAATTGAAAAAATGATTTCAACGTATAGACAAATGGCAGATGTAAGTTACACCTCAAAATACAAACAAGAATTGGTTTCGATACTATCAAGCACACCAACTCTTAGAAATGAAGATATTACATTTTCAGAAAATAGTATGGAAATGATAATAGCATTGGGAACTTTAAAAAAAGTTTATCAGAAATATGATTTAATTTCCGATAAAAATTTTAATGTGAAAACTGCCGGAATTGGAGAAGCTGTAATAGCATCATGTCAGGCACTTGACTCGCTAGAAATTAGTGAAGAAGTTTCAAAAGAACTTGCCATTATTACCGATTATATAAGTGCATCTAACTTTGACGAAAAACTTGTAATCGGAAGCCTTACCGAACAATACATTAACGTTTGGCAGAAAGATGTTGCAAAATGGCAATTACTTTTGATTGAAGCATATAGCAAATATGCAGAAGGTATTGATAACATTGCAACGGAAACATTTGACGAAGAAAAGCTTGCAAAATTTGTTTACGAACCGTATAGCGGCAAAGACGTTATGGTTGATGTATATAAATTAAATCTTAAAAATGAAGCATTTAAAGAAAAAGAAACAATATCAAAAAATCTTGAAGATTTAACATGGGGATTAGAAAATATTAATTTGATAAATGCAGAATTTTCAAAAAATACTCCTGATGAGCTTTACATAGAGCAAATTATAGATAAAGTGAACGAATATCTTTTATTAGTAGAAAAACCTATTTAATGAACATAAATTCAGTATATAACATATATTTTCTTGGTATCGGAGGCATTGGAATGAGTGCTTTGGCTCGGTATTTTAAAAGTATTGGAAAAAACGTAGCAGGTTACGATTTAACTCAGACCTCATTAACATCACAATTGCAATCAGAAGGAATTGAAATCCATTATGAAGATAAAATTGAACAAATTCCGTTAAATTTTCTCGAAAACCCAACAGTAACTTTGGTGGTTTTAACTCCAGCTATTCCAAAAGAACATACAGAATTAAATTTTTTCAAAAATAATAATTTTCAGATACTTAAACGAGCACAGGTTTTAGGTCTAATTTCTAGCAATTTACCAACAATTGCAATTGCGGGTACACATGGAAAAACCACAACTACAACACTTTCGGCACATACTTTGTGGCTTAATAAAATGGTTAGTTGTGCATTTTTTGGTGGAATTTCTAAAAACTACGACACAAATATGCTTCTTTCCGAAAAATCGGAAAATCAACATGTTAAAAATCAAAAATATTTTGTTGTAGAAGCTGATGAATTCGACCGCTCATTTTTAACATTAAATCCCGAAATTGCAGTTATAACATCAACAGATGCTGACCATTTAGATATTTATGGAGATAAAAAATCAGTTCTCGAAGCTTTTTCAGATTTTGCACAAAAAATAAAGAAAAACGGAAAATTGATTTTACACAAAAATGTCAGTCTATTAAAAGAACCGGAAGATGTTGAAATTTACAGATATTCGCTTGACGAAAAATGCGATTTTTATGCAAAAAATATCAGATTAAACAACGAATTTTATACTTATGATATAGTTTGTAAAAACGAAACTATTGAAAATGTAACACTTGGAATTCCGGGTTTAGTTAATGTTCTTAATTCTGTTGCAGTTGCAGCAATAGCATTTTTGATAGGAGTTGAGAAAGAAGAAATAAAATCGGCATTCAAATCATTTGAAGGAGTAAAACGCAGATTTGATATAAGATACCGAACAGAAGATTTAATTTTCATTGATGATTATGCTCATCACCCTGAGGAATTAAAAGCTTTTTTAAACTCTGTACGTCAGATTTATAAAGATAAAAAAATAACAGGAATTTTTCAACCTCATTTGTTTAGCAGGACCCGGGATTTTGCAGAAGAATTTGCAAAAAGTCTTAATTTGCTCGATGAGTTGATTTTACTTGATATTTATCCGGCTCGCGAAAAACCTATTGAAAATGTAACATCAAAAATTATTTTTGACAAGGTCGAAATTGTTAATAAACTTATATTAAGCAAAGTAGAGTTAGAAAAAAAATTAGATAGTTTAAAAACTGATATTTTATTAACTATAGGAGCTGGAGATATTGATAAAGAGGCAGATAGAATTGTAAAAATATTATCAGAAAAAAAAATATCACAATAAATTATTTACAGAAAAAATATATTTTCTAACTTAATAAAAATGTTAATAACTTTTTATAGATAAAATATTTAAATTTAGTACATTTGCGAACTTAATGAGCACAAAAAAATTGATATTAAATAAAAAAGTAAAGCGATTAATTTGGATTTCAAATTCAATTTTGTCGTTAATAATTCTTTTAGTGATAGTTAGGTCATTGCAAAAAAGAATACAATGCAGCGAAATTCAAATTTCAATTTTAGATACAACAAATAATTATTTTATTGATAAAAATGACGTTCTTGACTTAATTTACAATAACTTCGGAAATGTAGTCGGATATAGCTTTGACAGTATTAATATTGCATTAATAGAAAAAAAATTAAACAAAAATCCATTTATAAAACAAGCCGAAGTATATAAAACAGTACATGGCGAGTTAGTTGTAGAAATTGAACAAAGAAATCCGATTTTACGGATTATAAACTCAAAACAACAGAGTTATTACATTGATTATGATGGTATTATAATGCCTGTTTCAGATAAATTTACATCTCTTGAAATTCTGGCAAGCGGAAATATTGCAAAATCGTTCAATTTTTCAGATTTATCATCATTACCTGTTATAAATGACGACTTTAAAAATAAAACATTAAAAGAATTATTTATTCTTGCTAAATTTTTAAACGATAATTTATTTTATCAGGCACTTGTTGAACAAATTTATGTAAACGAAAAAGATGAATATGAGCTAATTCCGCGAGTTGGAAATCATATTATTGAATTTGGAGATATTTCAGATTACGAAGAAAAATTCAGAAATCTGAAAGAATTTTACAAGCGTGGAATAAACAAACTTGGTTGGGAAAAATACTCAAAAGTAAGTTTAAAATATAAAAATCAAATAGTTTGCACATTAAAATAATCACAAAAGATTATGGCACAAAAACAGGAATATATTGCAGCTGTTGACATTGGAACAACAAAAATAGTAGCACTTGTCGGAAGAAAAGATGCTGATGGAAAACTTAGAATTTTAGGTTTTGGAAAGGCAACATCTCAAGGAGTTAAAAGAGGTGTGGTACTTAATATTGAAGAAACAGCTAATGCAATTTCAATTGCAGTAAAACAAGCAAAAGATGCATCAGGAATCGATTTCAAAGATGTTTATGTAGGAATTGCCGGACAGCATATTAAGAGTTTAAAAAATCGACATTCAAAATATATACAAGGTTTCGATAACGAAATTCGTAAAGAAGATATTGAAGAACTAACTTCGGATATGTATAAAATTTCCCTCGAAGCCGGCGAAGAAATAATTCATGTAATTCCTCAAAACTACATAGTTGACAGCGAAACCGGAATACGTAATCCTGTTGGAATGTTTGGAAAAAAACTTGAAGCAAATTTTCACATCGTTGTTGGACAGATTTCTTCTGCAAAAAATATTAACCGATGTATAGAAAGAGCCGGATTACGAGTTATCAAACTAATTTTAGAGCCTTTAGCATCAGCAGACGCAATTCTAACAAACGACGAAAAAGAAGCCGGAGTTGCTTTGGTTGATATTGGTGGAGGAACAACTGATTTAGCTGTATATTACGACAATACAATTAGACATACAGCAGTTGTACCTTTTGGTGGAAATGCTGTAACACACGACATTAAAGAAGGTTGCTCAATTTTACAACGTCATGCCGAAGAACTAAAAATTAAATATGGTTCGGCTTTGGGCGATTTATCACCTGTTGACAAAGTTGTTTCAATACCCGGAATAAGTGGTAGAGAACCTAAAGAAATATCATTCAGAACATTAGCTGAAATTATTCAGTGCCGAATGGAAGAAATTATTGACACTATAGCTTTTGAAATTGAAAACTCCGGCTATATAAATAAACTTGGGGCTGGAATTGCTCTAACCGGCGGTGGAGCAATGTTAAAGCATTTGCCTCAATTAGTGAAATTTAAAACAGGTTTAGATGTACGTGTCGGTTATCCGAAAAAATTTATTTCGAGTGATGGATTATTGCAGATTAACCAGCCAATGTTTTCAACAAGTGTAGGTTTACTGCTTAAAGGATTTGAATATTCAGAAATGCTGAAAGAAAAACTAGCAAAACCAAATCAAAAAACTGGTGAAAGTAATGAAAATGAAAATGAAGAAAAAGATGATAATCAGGGAACTGAAATTCAAAAAGAAAATAAATTTTTCGACAAATTCAAAAAATCAATAAGCGGATTATTCGACGAAAAAGATGCAAAATTATAATATTTTAATATACAAACTTTTATGTTTTTTTTATAACATCACGAAAGTTTAAATAAAAAAATAAATTAAGTAAATTTCGGATTATATATTTTTTAAACCTTAATTTGCTAAAAAAAGTATAAACTCAAAAAAATCAAATATATGTCTGACGAATTAATGCCATTTGATTTACCAATTGAACGAAAATCAATTATAAAGGTACTCGGAATAGGAGGTGGTGGTGGAAATGCTGTTAATCACATGTATCGTGCAGGTATTAAAGATGTTAACTTTGTTATTTGTAATACAGATTCTCAAGCACTTGAAACAAGCCCCGTTCCTACTAAAGTACAGTTAGGTACATCATTAACCGAAGGTTTGGGTGCCGGTAACAAACCAGACCACGGAAGACAAGCTGCAATTGAAAATCTGGATAGCGTAATAAAAGTTTTATCCGATGGAACAAAAATGGCTTTCATAACTGCCGGAATGGGAGGTGGAACCGGAACAGGTGCAGCACCTGTTATAGCACAGGCAGCCAAAGAGATGGGTATCCTTACAGTTGGTATAGTTACTATTCCTTTCAGGTTTGAGGGACAAAGACGTATTGACCAAGCAGTTGATGGAATTACTGAACTTAGTCGTCATGTTGATTCATTATTGGTAATAAATAACGAAAAACTCAGAGAAGTTTATGGTGATTTAACACTTTCAAATGCTTTTGCTAAAGCTGATGATATTTTGACGGTTGCAGCAAAAGGAATCGCCGAAATTATTACCGTTCCCGGATACGTAAACGTGGACTTTGCTGATGTAAGAACAGTTATGGCAAACAGCGGAGTTGCAATTATGGGCTCAGGTTATGGCGAAGGAGAAAACAGAGCAATTGATGCTGTAAAAGAAGCACTAAACTCACCATTATTAAATAGTAATGATATTCGTGGTGCAAAAAATATTCTGTTGAACGTTATATCCGGAAAGAAAGAAGTAAGAATGGACGAAATTGGTATTATAAACGATTATGTACAAGAAGCTTCCGGTAATTCTGCTGATTTAATCTGGGGAAATACAATTGATGAATCTTTAGAAGATAAAATTGCAGTAACAGTAATTGCAACTGGTTTTAAAACAGACATTATTCCTGAATTATACCTTAAAAAAGACCAATTTAAAACTGTACATGCTCTTGAAACTGATTCTAAAAAGGTAGTAAAAATTGAAAATATACCTTTTGAAATTAAAAGAAAAGAAGACTTTAGCGATAATACTTTTTTTGAAGAAGAATACGAAAAAGTAGTTGAAGTAGAAGAAGATATAAAAACATTCACTTTGTCAGATAATGAAGAAGATGATGCTTTTTCTTTCAAAAAAAATAGCTTAGACAATAACGAAGATGAAATGTTTTTTGAATTTGAAGATGACGCAAAAATTATTGAAAAAAATATTGATAACTCAAAAGATGAAGACATTATAGATACTAAAACTGAGGAAAAATTAAATGATATAAAGTTGAAATTCGAAAAAAGCAAAAAAAGTTCACTTAATACATCTGATTATAAAAACATTGACGATTTAGAAAATGTTCCGGCATATATTCGTAAAAAAATGAATATTGACACAGAAAACAAATCGTCGGAAACAAAAATTTCAAGATATTCTTTATTTGATGATGAAGAAGATAATACTACAAAATTAAAGAAAAATTCATATTTACATGATAATGTAGATTAATGAAATATCTCCAAAATTATTAAACCGCTTTATATTATAAATTAAAGCGGTTTTATTTTTTATTATAATTTAAATAATCAATCAAAAATCCCTACACCAACAAGTTTTCCGTAGAAACTATCTGATATACTGACGGGAGAGTGGGTATTTCACCAATTTATAAATAATATTCAATAATTTTAATAGATTCTATATTGTAACTATTTTTATAAATTATACTTTCGGCTTCAATTAAATTATCAATTTCACCAGTTGAATAATAAAAGGTAACTTCAATTTTAATAGTTTCAATTAATTGATTAATTGTATAAAATAGTTCTTTATTATTTTTAAATTGATTATTACGATTAAAAATATTTTTATATGAAAAAGTATTTTCTCCAAAATCTCCTCCTTTTATTATGCAAATTGGTATAGAATATTGTATTTGATTTAAACTATTATTTGAGAAATGGTTACAAATATAAATTGTATCATTTATTTTAAAAGTACAAATAATTTGATGCTCACATAAATTTATAATTTCTTTAGATTGATTATTAAACTTGAATTCTATTTCGATACTTAATATTGAAGTAGTATCATTAATCCAATTCAGATATTCTTCTTCTGTTCTAAAATCATCCTTATAATTATTAACTAATTCATCATAAATTGAAATTTTTTCAATTGAAACATTTAATTGAGCAATACAACAAATTGAAATTATAAATAAATATGAAAATATTATTAATTTTTTCATCCTAATCACTTTTTTATGTTATTGTTATTTATATGTTTCTTAGAATATAGGAATACAGAATAAAACAGATCCCGCAAGTTTAGCGAAGCGTAACTTATTGGTAATCAAATAAAAGAGACTGCGTCTCGTTATTGTTTTGAAAAAACAAAGCATACCACAAATGTAAATATTTATTATAACTTTTCAATGTTTATAAAACTACTTAATTCTACATATTTTCTCCTGACAAATATACTCGGTTGTTTCGTTTTTGCAAAATGATGACGAAGTTGCAACTTTTTTTGACGACCGATACGAAGTAAACTTCTTTTTTTTGTTACCTCCAAGTGTCCCATCGGAACGCATGAAGGATCTGCTGGATCTACGTGATATACTGAAATGAAGCGGGGGGCTCATTTTTTACCATTACAATATTTATTAATTTCTATATTGAATAAATCGACTCCTCCCTTTTCTACCCAAATGTTCAAATCTTTACAACCTTCATCAATATATCCATTTTCAATTTTTAAAATTCCTCTACTATGATAATATCCATTAAAATCAGGTTCTAATTCAATTGCGTTATTAATGTCTTCTAATGCTTTATAGAATAAATCATCCTTTTCTCCTTCCATTTTTTCATAAAGGTGTGATCTAAATGCATATGCTTTTGAAATTGTACTATCTATTGATATAACTTTACTTAAGGCTTCAAATGTTTTTATTTTGAATTTTTCATCTACATAACTTGCATTAAACAATGTATAATAAAATAATAATGCGTCGACATAACAACTATCTAATTTTAAAGCTCTATCAACATCTTCAATGATTGTTTTCGTACCATAAATAACAACATAATGACTATTCATTTTTCTACTTGCTCTTTCATAATATGCTTCCTTAAAATTTGGATTCATTTCAATTAATTTATTGAGAGTTGAAATAATTGTATCATTATAATATGAACATTCTTCCTCATTCACAACTGTCTTATTTAAAATTAAAGCAAGAAAATACAATGCAGAATCACAAGTTTTATTATTACTATAAAATATATTAATTTCATTTAATGCTTTTGAATAATCGCTATTGTAGAAATACTTTTTTGCTGTATAAAAATTTTGAGCATTTGTATTACATTGACTGTAAATATTGTAAATACTCGAAATTAACAGCATTAATGTGATTATTATTTTTTTCATTATTTTCATGGTATTATTTTCCCCCCAGCTCCCTTAAGTTTAGCGAAACGTAACTTGAGGGTAATCAAATAAAAGAGACTGCGTCTCGTTATTGTTTTGAAAAAACAAAGCATACTAAAAATGTAAATATTTATTGTAACTTTTCGATGTTTATAAAACTGCTTAATTCTGCATATTTTTTCCTGACAAATATACTCGGTTGTTTCGTTTTTGCAAAACGATGACGAAGTTGCAACTTTTCTCACGACCGATACGAAGTAAACTTCTTTTTTTTGTTACCTCCTAGTGTCCCTACGGAACACTTGAAGGAGCTACCTGATATACTGACTGGACCGTTAATGGTGGAGTTTATATCTGTTATATTATGTATATATTTTATTTTAAACTTTACTTAAAAAATCATCAAACAACATTATTTTGTTGTATTTCTTTTTCTTAACACCTTTTATTAATTTTTTGTCTCGTGTTAATAATGTCAAATCAAGCTGCATAGATAAAGCTATGTAAATTACATCTTTAATATCAATATTTTTAGTTAATTCAATAGCTTTTTCAATTACGAAGTCATCCATAACGAAGTTTGGTAAAATTGTTATTTCTGAAAATACTGAATAACTGAAATTTATTAATTCAGTTTTTCCCAATTTAGAATTTTCAAAAATCAATTCTTTATACTTATCTATCTCAATAAGTGCAAATTCGGGTAAAATAAAATTATAAAAACTCAATACTGGTTTATAAATTGCTTTACCACTTATTAAAATACTCATTAATACATTAGCATCAATTACATAGTTCATATTAATCATGTAAAAATTTAATGTATCTAATGCTTTCTTGTTTCCATGCCAATTCTCGTGCAATTTTCCATTTTTCATCATTTACTAAGTCTACTTCTTGTATTCCTTTTAACATTTCTTGAGCGGAAATTTTGAGGTATAATTTGCTTATAAAATCAGCAACTTGTTGTTCTATGGTTGCAAATCCAAAAGTTTGGACTAACTTATCATCTAACTGTATTTTAAGTTCTTGCATATTTCTTTTATTTAATATTTCTACAAATATACAAATTTTTAAATTAACTTCAATAATTTTTGTTTTCTTATGTATAACATACAAACAGACTATTCTTCCATTTGTAATTTTTGAATTCGTATTATAAAACCCAAAAATATTTTTCACACTTTTTGAATTCAGTTGTAATTTGACTATATTTGCACAAAACGGTGCAATAAGGTTTACCAATCTTTACGCTGAAAAGGGAACACGAGTGAAAATCTCGGACAGTACCCGCTGCTGTATGCTTCATAAGCTTTTTAAAATCTCTGCCACTGACGTTTAACTGTTGGGAAGGCTTTTAAAAAAGTGAAGTAAGTCAGAAGACCTGCCGTTACAACTTTTTCGTTAAGTTTTCGGGATTTTAGAACTTAGAATTTTTGCATTTTTTTTCTTATGAAAATTTTTAAACTGACACTTTTTTTGGCTGTTATCAGCTATTTACCTGTTTTTGCACAGTTTCATCCTGCAGCAAATACTTTTGGTTCTAATGCTATTTACAAAGACAGCAGCATAATAGTAGCTTGGGCATCAGAATGTATAATTTCAAGAGGATTTATTGATTTCTCCGATACATCTAAAACATATTCGCAAAACGGAATTACATCAAACAAAGCATTTTTTGGAGAATCTCAAAATGCAATTGGCTATCCTAATGACATTAATGATGTTGTAAGCTTTGGTGATGGAGGCTCTGCAATTCTAAGTTTTGAGCAAACAATTACAGATGGAGATGGTTACGATTTTGCAGTTTTTGAAAATGGTTTGAAATCGCAATTTACGCCATTTCAGTATTTTCTTGAACTTGCATTTGTTGAAGTTAGTACTAATGGAATTGATTTTGTGCGTTTTCCTGCAACTTCTCTTACCCAAACTGAAATCCAGATTTCTTCTTACGGACAAATTAATCCTGAAAATATCAACAATTTAGCCGGAAAATACATTGTTGATTATGGAACTCCGTTTGATTTATCTGAACTGAAAGATTCTACCAAAATTGACATTAAAAACATTAATAAAATAAAAATTATTGATGTAGTTGGTTCATTAAATACAGAGTTTTCGAGCATTGATAATTCAGGAAACAAAATTAATGACCCCTTCCCTACTCCATTCTGGACTAGCGGTTTTGATTTAGCCGGAGTAGGAATTATTAATACAAAACAAATGTTTACAATCGAAAATCTGGCTTACGTATATCCAAATCCGTTTAACGATATTTTAAACATCAATTGTTTGGAAAACTGTTTATTAGAATTATTCAACATTTCAGGGAGTATTATTTTTGAGAAAAATCTGAATGAAGGGTTTAATCAAATAATTTTAAACGAATTACAAAAAGGACTATATATCGCAAAAATATTTTCGGAAAATAATATAAATACATTTAAAATTATAAAACAATAATATACAGATGCTAAAACCAAAATATATAATATTTTTAATATTACTGATTTTTTCAAAAACAACAGAAAGTCAGAACATTAAAGATACTTTGTTAATTTCAGAAGTTTCGGTTTCGGCGGAAAAAAAAATATCACAAATTTGTTTGAATTTCATTACTTTAGATACATTAGTTTTACAAAAAAATATCAATTTAAATTTATCAGATTTACTTTCAAATCATACTTCAATTTTTATAAAAAATTATGGCAGTAGTTCAATTTCAACTGCATCTTTCAGAGGTACAGCCGCTTCGCATACTCAAGTTTTGTGGAACGACGTAAATATTAATTCGCCAAATTCGGGACAAATTGATTTTTCGCAAATTCCGGTATTTTTAATTGACGGAATTGAGATTTTTTATGGTTCAAGCTCATTATCACAGACTACCGGAGCTTTAGGCGGCAGTATTTCTCTCGAAAATAATCCAGACTGGACTACAGATTTTAAACTTAAAACTATTTTAAGTTACGGAAGTTTTCAGACATATAATGGCTTGACTGATTTTGGATTCGGTAATCGAAAAATAAGAACAAGATCAAGAATTTATTTCGAGAAATCTAAAAACGATTTTGAATTTACAAACAATGCAATACCAAATGAAGAACTTCAAAATCAAGAAAATGCAGAATTTAAAAAGGAAGGTATTTTTCAGGAAATTTATTTCAGATTAACTGAAAAAACTTTGCTTTCGCTGAATATCTGGCAACAATTTTCAAACCGCAATATTCCTCATATTATGTCGTTTAGCGGATTTTCGAGAACCGAATTTCAAAAAGATAATGATTTGAAAATCAACTTTAGTATCAAAAAAGTAACAAAAAAAGTAAAAGTTAAATTAACAACTTCATTTTCAAATAATAAACTAAATTATTACTTAGGAGATTCTATTTTTATTTTTGGAAAAGATAATCTTTTTTTTGAAAAAGTAAATTCAACAAGTTTGTCAAATAGCATCTCAAATATTTTTTTATTTGATTACAAATTTAGTGATGAACTTGAAATTCAGACTAAAATAAATTCAAACTTTCATAAAATTAAATCTGATGATTTTGTAAAAACCAATGTTGAAAGCAATAATTCACAACGACTTGAAACCGGATTTTTTGTAGGAATTTACAAAAGAAATTCGAAAAAATTAACATCTTATTTTTCAAATAATTCGATTATTTATAATAAAAAAGTCATAACATTAATTCCAGCAATTGGATTTGATTATAAGCCTGTTTTGTCAAAAGATTTTCATCTGAAATCAAATATTTCGAAAAACTACCGCATTCCAAGTCTGAACGATTTGTACTGGATTCCGGGTGGAAATAGTGATTTACAGCCAGAAACCGGATATTCCGCAGATTTTTCAATTTCGTTTCTGAATAATATTGAAGCTACAGAATTTGAAATTGAAACCAGTTTTTTTTCATCATATATTAATAATTGGATAGTTTGGCAACCTTCTGAATTTCAATATTGGACAGCACAAAATCTGAACACTGTTTTTTGTTTTGGTTCGGAAATCAGCATTAAAATAAAAGGAAATATTGGAAAAACTGATTTTCAATTATTTTCAAATTACTCATTTACAAGTACAAAGAATATCAGTGAAAACAAAACTTTTTTTTCAAAATACAATAAGCAATTACTTTATATCCCTAAAAATATTTTTAACAGTTTTATTAGTTTAAACCGAAAAAAGATAGAATTTAAAGTTACTTATCTATTTACAGATAAAAGATTTACAAGTATTTCATCAGAAAATAAAAATTATCTTCCCTCCTACTCTATCTTAAACATCAGCAGTTCAAGAAGTTTTATTATTTCCGATTTCAAAATAAATTTGATTTTTGGTATAGATAACTTGTTAAATTCACAATATCAATCAATTTTATATAGAGCAATGCCGGGAAGAAATTATAATTTAACAGTACAATTTTTGATGAATTAAGAAATTTGAAAATTTTAAACGTCCTAATCCCAAATACTGTGATAAGTTAAAACACTCTTAAAAGTCATTTCAATGAAATCTTGCTTTAATTCAAATACTAAAGTTAATTACTTAACAATGTACATTCAAAGAACTTTTGTAGTTAATTTACTTAATACCTTATTTTCAGGCAAGTTCGCAAAGCGATAACGTGTTTTTTTGTTAAGTATTATCACAGTATTTGGGATTAGCATAATTTTAAAATCAGATAATTTGAAAATATTTAAAATGATTGTCCGTAAACATCACCAACAAATGTGATTTTGGAGAACTTTTTCACCGTTAGGTAAACTTTTTTCACGACTTTAGGAGTAATCCTGCTTTAATTGAAATACTTAAGTAAATCTAATAACTATGTACATTCAAAGAACATATTCCGCTTTTTAATATTAGTATTTCAATTACTCACTTCGTTTCGTGAGAATAGTTTAAGCAAGTTTTTCGCTATCGCTCAAGAGAACTTTTTTCACGACTAAAAGGAGTAATAGTTCGCACAGCGATGACAAATTTTTTTTTTTCTTTTTCTTTTGTGATTAAAACGGACATTCATTTTATTTTTCTTCCAAACTCAATTTAGAATCAATTTAAACATAGTCAGAAAACATTCAAAAAATGGAATAAATCCACTATTTTTTTTTTTATTTTAATGCTTACAAACATAATTTGATAATAAATAAACTATTTTTTTTTATTACTTTAGCACAAATTAAATTATATTTAGAATTGAAACAATAAAACAAATTATGCGTAAAGAAACGCTTTCATATAATGAATTAGAAAACCAAATTGCTGAATTAAAAAAGCAAAATGAAGAACTAAAGATAAAATTAAATTCTCAAATTGGTAACAATGAAAGATATTACCAGCTATTGGCAGAAAATATTTCAGATGTTATCTGGATTTATAATTTTTCGCAGCAAAAATTTACATATATCAGTCCATCTGTTTTAGAATTACGTGGTTTTACGGTTGAAGAAGCTTTGGGACAATCTATTGACGAAAGTTTGTCTCCAGCATCAGCCCAAATTGTGAAACAAAAACTTGAAATAAATTTAAACTATTTTCTCGAAAATCCAACCGAAAAAAAATATATTTATAACGAATTAGAACAAACCTGCAAAAATGGAAGTAATATTTGGATAGAAATAATAACAAATTTTCAATTTAATGAATTAAATGAAATAGAATTACTTGGCGTTTCGAGAAATATTGAAGCCCGAAAAAAAACTGAATTTGCAATTCTCGAAAGTGAAACCAGATTTAGAGAAACAGCCGAGTTTTTACCTGTTGTAATTTGTGAAGTAGATTTAACCGGAAAACTGGAATATGTTAACAAAGCTGCTTTTAACCTTTTTGAACAAACAGAAGAAGATTTTAAAAATGGTCATTACGTTATAAATTCGATAGTTCCTGAATCAAGAAATATTGCATTAGATGATTTTGCTTCACTAATAATTAATAAAACTTCAAGTCGTAAAGAATATACATTTCTAACAAAAAACGGAACCACTTTTGAAGGTATAATCTATTCGGTTCCAAGACTTA
>Ga0316608_1000072_pt1 | contig 55443 bp, 50 predicted proteins | sample MIS2016152B_MG_FD_207673 | JGI IMG/M metagenome (GOLD analysis project Ga0316608, IMG submission 207673) | Microbial mat bacterial communities from Middle Island sinkhole, Lake Huron, Michigan, United States - MIS.2016.152B | ecosystem: Environmental > Aquatic > Freshwater > Lake > Sediment... | reverse complement strand
TGTTAAGTTTTTTGGTATCGAAGTTATAACCTATAACTATTTGTCCCAACCGCACGTTTGTTCTTGAATAAACATAAGGCTCCATGATTTTATTTCTATCGCCGATGGCCGAATAGTAGGTAGCTGCATCAATTGATGTTACAGCAGTGGTTCCTTGAATAGCGTTAATTGGGATAGTACCGGCATCTCTTGCATCAGCGCTTCTTTTACTTACGCCGTATGCATCAAGAAAAGCCTCTGTTTTTGAGAATGCCACACCACCAAACTTACCATTGATAAGCATACTTAAATAAAAGTTTTTAAAGCTTACAGTATTGTTCCATCCTAGAGTCCAGTCAGGATTAACATTCCCAACCTTAGTTTGTTTAGCTGCTTTGGTTGGAACTCCTTTGGAGTCGAGTATAATTTGACCGGCATCGTTTCTTGCGAATTCGTAAATGTAAACATCGTTGTAAGAACCACCGGCTTTAATAATGGAAGCAAAGCCTTCATCATCTCCACCTTTTTGATAATCAGGGTTTGAGGCGATCAGTTCAACAATTTCGTTTTTATTGTTTGCAAAGTTAAAGGACGTTTTCCAACTTAAATTACTCGTTTTAACTGGTTCAATATCCAGGGTAAGTTCTGAGCCTTTGTTAACAATTTTCCCTGCATTTACATAATAATAGGTATAACCCGAACCAGAAGGAGCGGTTAGTGTAAGGAACTGGTTTTTGCTTACATCGTAATAGTAAGTGTATTCTAATCCCACTCTTCCACTAAAGAACCTCCATTCTGTCCCTAATTCGTTACTGGTTATCGTCTCAGGTTTTAAGGTGGTGAATGGAACCTGGGTATTTCTGTTGATACCTCCAATGCCATCAGGGCCTCCAGTACCTCCGATTGAATTAAATGGGTTAACAACATTAAAAGGTACTTCATTTGCTGTCTGGGACCAGGAACCTCTTACTTTGGCGAAAGAAATTGCTTCTGGTAATTGAACCATTTGGCTTACAAGTGCTGTAAGACCAACTGCGGGATAAAAATAGGATTGATTACCAGTCAATGCCAATGTTGAAGCATAGTCGTTACGTCCCGAAAGGTCTAGATAGATCATATCTTTAAACCCAAGTTGAATGTTTGCAAATACACCGTCTTTTGTGGTTTTTTCAACAGTTTGATTGATCATTGTATTGTATGGAAGGTTCTGAATCGCATAAAAGTTAGGGTACATTAAAGAAACAGTACCGTTACTAAAATTAATACCATCGTTAAAAATATTTTGCTGATGGCTAACACCAACGATTCCAGTTAAGCTTAGCTTCCCAAAATTATTGTTATAACTCAAAATTCCATCAGTATAAAATGACTGATCGTTGTATTTACTATAATCCCACTTCCCGTTTGGGCTAACACTTACTGAGTTTCCGGCAGCGGCATATCGGTTGTCGTATAATTTATCGGCAAAGTCAACATTTCCCCTGGCTTCGAACTTAAGGTGTGAGGTAATATTATACGCCAACTTTACGCTTGCAATAATACGTTTGGTTTTTTCGGTTTTTGGGTTTTTATATAATTCCCAATAAGGATTGTTTTGCTTTTCTTCGGTAGAAAACCAATTCATCTTATACATATTCCTATCCTTATCAAAAACCTGATAATTTTCTTTATACGATGCAAAATCCCTTTCGCGTGGGAAAAGATATAAACCAGTAAGGGCATTGTTATAATACCCGGCACCCGGACGATTATTGGCAGTTTCGTAAGCAACCATTACATTCGAACTTACAGTAAGTTTATCTTTCAATAACTTGGTTGATTGATTAAACGAAAAGTTATTTTTTTGATATTCATTGGTAGGTATCACGCCGCGAGCAGTGCTATTGGCATACGAAAAATATACGGTGGTTTTTTCGTTTCCACCACTAATTGAAACAGAATTTGTTGCATTAAACCCCGTTTGAAAAAAATCTTCGATATACGATTTTTGATAATCCCCTGCAGTTGTAGACCAACTATAGTCAGAACCGTTAACAGCCCCATATTTGTACTGAAATTCGGGAAGACCCGATACGGATTCGAAAATGGTGCTTGAATTAAAGCTCACAGTTGTCTTTTCAGCTTTACCTTTTTTGGTGGTAATAAGAACAACTCCGTTTGCTCCCTGGCTACCATATAGAATAGAAGCATTGGCACCTTTCAGAATGTTGATATTTTCAATATCATCGGGATTGATTTGCGAAAGACCATCCCCACGATCAGTTCCACCATAGGAACCAGGCTGTGAGCCTTTGTTGTTTACCATTGGAATACCGTCGATAACATAAAGTGGTTCGCTTAGTCCATTCAGCGATTTGTTACCCCTTAATACTGCTTTCGTGGAACCACCGGCTCCTGAACTATTTGTTTTAATATCAATACCAGCAGCTTTTCCGCTCAGCGCATCCATAAAGTTTCCGTTGGATGCTTTGCGTATTTCGTCGCCTCCTACTTGCTGCGATGCATAAGTCAATGTTTTTTTGTCGCGTTTAATACCTAACGCAGTAACTACTACTTCGTTAAGCTGTTTAATGTCTTCGATCAGGGTCATATTAACCTCTGTTCTATTGTTAATGGCAACCTCTTCGGTTAAATACCCGATAAAGGAAAAAGTCAGGGTGGCATCTCCCGAAGGGACATCAATATTGTATTTACCATCGATATCGGTAACAACGCCAATGGTGGTTCCCTTAACAACAACATTTACACCAGCAATAGCTTCCCCTTTCGAATCGGTGATTGTTCCTTTTACGGTAATATTTTGCATTGCTTCGCCCGAAGGAGTGATCACTACCAGATTATTATTCATAATAGAATAATTTATACCGGTGCCTGCAAATAATTTGGTTAAAATACCTTCGAGTGAACTTTCTTTGGCATCGATGCTTTTTAGAGAATTCATGTTCACTAAATCAGAACGATATAGAAATTTATAAGAAGTCTCCTTTTCGATATTTTCGAAAATTTCCTTTAGTGTAACATTCTGTAAAGATAAATCCAATTTTGTCGATTGCGAATAAACAGACGCAGATAGATTATACAATCCAATTGTAAATAGAAGTAGTACAAGTTTCATGATATTTAATGTTTTTCTTAGGTGGACATAATACTTACCACATAAGCAATTATCTTGCTTTTTTTTCATAATTTTAACCGATTTAATTTTACAATTAAGTTCAATTCCCTTGTTGACTGCAAGGGAGTTTTCGAAAGACTAATCCATTTTATTAACGGTAAAATAGACCTGTCTTTATCGAAACTTAGAGGGAGAGGGCCTGGCTCTCTTCCTCTTTTTTGTTACGTAAAAGGTTTCATAATCATAGTCTTAGTTTAGAATGTAGTTAATGATAATGCTCATTTTTATAAGTAATTATTTTGATTTCAGATAAATATCGCGAAACACCATTTCATATTTGTAAGAATGCTGCGACGATAATTTTAAAGCTTCCATGGCTTGATTAATTGTTTCTTTGTCCAGGTTGCCGGTAAAGCGATAGTTTTTAATTTCTTCGTCCTGAAAATGAATTTTCACATCATACCAACGTTCCAGTTTGATTGCCATATCTCCAAACCTTTCATCGTTAAACAATAGTTTCCCTTCTTTCCAAAGGTTTTCCTGATCAGGATTAATGTTGGGTGCTAGCATTAATTTCGGTTTGTCTTTACTATCCATTCTGGGGGTTCCATTCTTTGATTTTGTGGAGCCATCGATACTCAAGGAATCACTAAAACTTCCCTTTTTAAAAGTTAATTTATCTTTTGGCTTTAAAAATATCTCATGATCATAATCTGATTTCCCTTTATTGGGAATTACGCTAAGTTTCCCTTCAATTAAGGTTGTTTCGATGTACCGCTCGTCCGCATATGCCTTTACATTAAAGGAAGTACCGTAAACCTTAATTTTAAGATCGGAGGTATGAACAAAAAATGGTTTTTCCGTATTTTTTTTAACATGAAAGAACGCTTCTCCTTCAACGGTTACTTCTCTGATTTTTTGATTATATGCAACCGGATAGCGTATTGAAGTTTCTGAGTTTAACCAAACATGTGTGCTGTCGGGTAGAATAATTTGAGTCCGCTGCCCCCTGGGAGAATATATATAAGTAAACTCCCCGTTGCCGTTTCTTTTAAGTTGTTCATATTGTAACCAAAAAAACAGCGAAAATCCAATTAAAAGTAAAAATCCAGCAGCAGCTCCGGCTAAACAGTATAGTCTAGTTCTTGAGAATGATATCATCTTATCGGCAGGTTTAATAACCGATACCAGGTCGTTCCATTGTTTTGTGGTATTTTCCCAAGTGTTGTTAAGGAGTGCTTCTTTTATTGATTCGTCTTCGGCTATCTCATCGTAAACAGTTCTGTTAAATTCTGAGGAATCCCGCCATTGGTTAAGTAATTCGCGATCGTGTTCTGTTATTTGATTCTGCAATAACTTCTTAAATAACTCCCATGGAATATGCATGCCCATAAACTATTGTTTAAGCTTAAGGCACTTAATTTTGACGTTACCACTAAATGACTTTTGATTTTTTTTAAATTATTTTAAGATTCCCTTCGAGGCTGTTTATAAATGGAACAAAATGTTTTTTTACACAGAGAAACATGTTTTGATCTTAAAAACAAATTCTGTTTATTGAAAATTAATGCTATTACATAGCATAGGGTATTGAGAAAGCACGGAGGACACAGAGTTTTAAAAATCGCTGGCGATTTTTCCTCCGTGATCTCTGAGCCTTCTCAAAAATCGACATTGATTAGTTGCTCTTTGGTATATACCATCACTATAATTGCATAATAATTATAATTATTTCTCTGTGTTAACTTTAAACAGTTTCTTAACTCATTAAAAATAACTGCATATAGAAAGGCCTGAGAATTGTCCGCAATTTCTTTAATGCTATCCCCATCTGGTTTTCGACTGTATTAACCGAAATGTTTAAAAGTTTGGCGATGTCTTTATAATTCATATCTTCTTCGCGGCTTAACCGAAAAATTTGTTGGCAGCGGGCAGGTAGTGTATTAATGGCATTATCGATAATTTGTTCGAGTTCCTTTATTTCCAAAATAGTATCCGAAGATTTATCTTCGATAGAAGTAGAACTGGCAATGTTTTTATTGATTGATTCCCTTTTGGAAGTATTTCGGATTTGATTTAGCGCTTTGTACCTCCCCGCTGAATATAAATAGGAAGCTAACGAAGACCTTATTTCAATTACCTGCCTGTTCTCCCATAAATAAACAAAAACATCCTGCGCAATATGGTCTACAAGAAGTTGATTCTTAAAAAGTAATAATAAATAGCGGCATAAATTACTGTAATGCTGATTAAAAATTACCTCTAAAGCACGAATATCCCCTTCTTTCAATTTTTGAATAAGATATGTTTCTTCTGAGATATTCATGTAAAATTTAAGTTAAGCTTAAGCGGTTTATGGAACTTTCAAGACTAATAATATACCTCTTTTCCAGAGAAATGCTAGGAAATTCAGTTCGTCAACAGTTAAATAATACGCAGCAAAAATACCAATAAATAGTTAATACCAATTTAGAATTAATTAACATCCCTCCTAATTTTTGTTAAAAACCGATAGCTTACAGGAAACCAAAATGTAAAGGGGAGATCAATTTTTTTGTAAAATTATTGACTTCCTTCATTTCGATCGTCCTTCTTTGCGCAGGAAATATGATCTTGTTCCATTTCCCGCAGCTTTTCAAAACTCATCAGTTTTATTATACTCAACCGTTCAGGAATGGGAAGCTGGCGAATCGCAAATAATGGACAAAACGGATCGTTTTTGCCATGGGGACAAGAAAACAATAACCCGCACAAACGAATCAATGGATCCATACTTTTTTCAAGTTAGTTTACTTAGTGTCGGCAAGAAAACGCCAATTTCTTCGTTACGCTTGGCAGAAAAATACTCATATACGAAAAGTAAACTCCGCTTTTTCTGCCTTCGCAGGCCTTGACCTTGGTGTTTTCTTATCCAACACAATGTTTTCTTGAATGCACTACTTATTAAAAGATTGAAATTTGAATCATATCCGAACATATCTTACTATCAATCTGTATGTTTTAAATATTTAACTTCTAAAAAGAGTTTTAAAGTCTCATCTTTTTTCAGAAACAGATAATTCCCAATTATTATTAAAAAATCCGGCAAACTTTAAACCTTTAATTCCATCTTTAACCAAGTCTGTCGAGAAAATCATATAATCGGGAAAACCACTTCCACCCGAAAAATATTGGTTGGCATCGGCAGCATGCATTCCCTGAATTCCTGTTCCTGTAATAACAGCTACAGAGGCGATTTTACTATCGGTACGAGGCCACATAAAATAAGCGCCCAAATCGTTTCCATTTAAAACCTCTTTGCCAAAACTGATACTTCCCCGTTTTACCACGATAGGACAGTTTGAAATTAGTTTGCTATAGGCGCTATTGGTTGTTGCATTTCCATATATTATAATCCCCCGGTCGGGATAACTTGCTGGATTAAAATCCTTATCGGAAATCATATCTACAGCGCCATTCCCACGGTAATACCATGTTTCGGCATCGAACCGGGCTTTATTGAAGGCCCAATTATTCTCTTCAGTGGTTCCGGACGTACCGTAAACAAATACCATTCGGTTATTAAAAGGTTCTTTAAAAGTGCCGTTGCGGACAATACCTTTCTGAAATTCATCGGGAACATTACCAATAGCCCACTTTTCCGTTTTATGAAGGTAAATTTTTGAAGTGCCTTCTCCTTTTCCTATTTCGAACGATTGCCCATCAATTGAAAGACTGATGTTTGAATTAGTTTTGAATGAAGCAACATCAATCGCCAGAATACTAATATTTTCGGTAGTCCCAAGAATCGTATTTTTTTCGGTATTCCGGGTTAATTTATACCTGCTGTATTTGAGCGATTCCGATTGTTGCAGAATGGTTGCCCAATAATACGATGCAGAAATTGCAGTATTTGCAGTTGAAAATTCAATGACATTTCGGGTACTGTCGTGCGGAATGGTGTGCCATTTAAAAAAATCGAACAATGGAGCCCAATCTACGCTTTGGTCGCCAAACCAATGGCTGCCGCCGGGATATTCAAAATAGCTGAAATCCTTATGAAAGCTGCTAAGCTCTGCACGCATCTGCCGCGCATAATCTACCGAAACAACTTTATCGCTATCGCCATGATGGATATATATTCCGGATGCATTATAATTTTTAAGCAGTTGAAGCACATTGCTTCCGTTGCTGGCTTGAAACAGATTTTTTTCCAGCTCATTTTCCGAGGGCTGTGGAATTTTTCCATCGGCCGAACCGTATGCCATGAGCGATGGATACCCGGCGCATGGGGCAATGGCTGCCCATTTGCCAGGATAAGTTGCGCCCAGATACCAAGTGCCGTGCCCCCCCATGGAATGACCGGTAAGGTAAATGCGTTGCGGATCGGGATTAAACTTGTTTATAGCAATATCCAATACTTCCAGAGCATCAATCCGACCCCAGTCTTCCCAGTTAAAACCTCGCGGACGGCGGTTAGTAGGGGCTACCAAATTCCCCCAGTCTTTTTGCTTGTATGCTCTTGCTTGTCCTATGGCCTCCACACCTGCACCATGTACCGATAAAAAAAGCGCAGAAGGACTATCACTCGTTTTACTTTGAGGGCTTACTCCGTAATACTGAACGCTCCCATCGATACTACTTATGAAGGTGTTGCTATAATGATCCTGCGGAGTAACGGCTTCGATAGAAACAGTTTTCGAATCGAGAACTTTTCCTTTATAAACCAAAATTACTTCGCAATTATATGTGCCCTTTTGAGTAATTCCCGACCCATCCAGCTTAAATGGAACCTTCCGGCTCGAAAGTGGTGCGATGGCAGGTATAGGAACTTCAATCTTTTTGTCATTTAATACAGTTTGAAAGGAGGCTCCCGTAATTGGTTTATTCGAAGCATTTATAACAACCACGCCACCCCACTGAGGTTCATTATTTTGACCAAGAACTACATGGGGCAACGTTGGATCTTCGGTATGGATTAAAACTGGTGTTTCGGGGAATAAAATCCTTGCTTTAATTCCCTGATACATGAAACGGGAAGTACGGATGTAAATTTCGTTAACCCCTTTTTTAAATTTAACGGGAATATAGAGCCAGCCATCCGAATAAATATCTCCCGCATGCGGTTCTCCATTGAAATAAAACATAGAGTTACCTCTGATATTCAACACTGCATTTTGCTCTTTTTGAGCATTGTAAGTAAGATAAATATATCCGTTTGAAGCTTCACGGCTGGTGAACCTTCCGGCGGTATCAGCTTTGACTGCTTTCCATAAAATATCCTGACCTTTGTTGTTTGTAAAAAAAACCTGTCCGCTTTTTGGAATTTGATAGCCAGGTGAAAAATAACGATAAACAAACTGGTCGTTATAAAGCCCTTCCCGGCCATATTGGTGGGAATTGGCTATGGCAAGCCCTTCGGAAAAAATATATACTTTTTGGGCAACAGAAGGGTATATGAAAAAAAAGCAGAATAGAACAGAGAAAAGAAGGGATTTCTTTATCATAACTTTAATTTTAGAGATAAAAAAACAGGAAGGTCACAGACTTTCATCTGAGTACCTCCCTGTTGCAACAACTAACTAACCATTTATAAACCTAGATGTCAATATCGTAAGTTTTATTCTTACCATATTTTAGATTATTTTACTTTTTATCCCACCAAACACGGCCAAACTCGCTGGTTGGTTCACCAAAGTCGGGATCAGCTTTCATATCGTCGATCCTTTTCTTGTAATTGTCGTAGTTTGGAGTTCCTTCTAACGGATAAGTAAAACGAAGCCTGCGAGGCATAACTTGTTTTACGCCGCCAACAAATACATTTTCCAAAGCAACAATTTGCGATGTTGCTGTAGGGAAACCGGTTCTTTTCCATAATGCCCAACCTTCGTTCGAGTTTTTGAAATGCTCTATGTAGGTTTGCGCATAAATTTGCTCCAAACCTTTAGCAGGATCCCATTTAATATCGGGCTGATTCATAAAAGCAGTTTTTTCGTCGGCAGTAATGGGCGAATAATCATGAATTTTACAATAATTGCCAACATAGTTCCACTGATCAACAGAGGCACTTACGCCATCAGTATACCATTGTTCGGCTGTTTTGGAATTTGTTACACCTAACAAAGTAAATTCGGCCGCCATAAAACAGAAATCAGCATAAGTAACGTTTGGAAACCATGTTCCGCCAGATCCGGAATCATAATATCCCGAGAAAAGGCGAACCTGAGGCTTATTAACAGCCTGCATATCAATTGCCCGGTTATTAGGATCCAATGTTCTTCTAACATATTTAGGATCAGCACCACCTCCATCGGTATTAGCTGTTCCGCCTTCCCAACGGGTATAATCTACAGGGATAAGATTAGTAGGATTAGCGGCATTAAATTCTGTAACATTTGCAGAGCTTAAATTATTAATCCGGTAAAACATGCGTCTTCTTGGATCGTTATATTTATTCAAATAATTCATCATGGTCCTCGATGCTCTGATTAGATCATTGACAGCTGAGTAGTCGCCATTATCAGAATATTTACCATCGAGCCAGAAGATAAAACTATCATCGTTACTTGATTGAATATCCTGCGGATTTGCAAGTACCTCAGCAGCTATGGCTATAGCTTTAGTCTGATCTCGTTTGAGCAGCCGTAAAGCTATACGAAGCCTTAATGCGTTGGCCGCTTTTACCCATTTGGTAATATCTCCGTTGAATGCAACATCATAACCCGCTAATGATATCTGATTCTGATTGGTTTTGAACTTATTTACAGCTTCTTTGAGTTCAGCATCCCATATATCATATAACTCGGGTTGGGTATCAAATTTAGGTTCGGTATTTGCCTCACCCGAACGTAACGACCATCCCTCTTTATATGCAAGCGAACCATGCATATCAGTAGTAAGAATACCCTGGTAAATAAGAATAACACGCGCTGCTTCAATTAAATTGGAATATTTTTCCTTCTCTGCCGCATGATTTGTTTCTACATAATATTCGATATGCTTTGCATATTTACCGGTATTTAGCCAGCAAACTCTGTATCTCTGTTCGCCAATATTCGGATTCCAGATAGTGTAAACCGTAGGAGTATTTCCGATAACCCTGCATCCATATTGCATCCATCTCATTTGGGCAGTATAAAAGTCGTAATACCATTCCCACGAACTGCTCCGGGTATTCATAGCCACATCGTAAAGTAACGATACCGGTTCCACATTATAAACAGTACGCACATTGCTGTTGATTTCTTCGAAATCTTTGGTACAACTGTTGAAAGTAAAGCTAAGCGTCCCAAAAATTAATACTATAAATATTTTTTTTAGTGTCTTCATTTCTTACTATTTAGAATGAAACATTAATATTAAAACCGTAACTTCTTGTATAGGCAGAACCACCAATCTCAACAAAAGCAGAACTTCTGTTCGAAGGCAAACCTTCGGGATGGATATTGTCTGGCAAACTATTATATAAATAGCCAAGGTTACGTACTATAAAACCAACATTAACAGTATTTAATGCGAGTTTTTTAGTCAATTTCTGTGGTATGCTATAATGCAGCGAAAGTTCCCTGAAAGCTACCCAAGAAGATTCAAAGAGAGCAGATTCCCGAATTCCGTTACCCCAACTGTGCTTATTCTCATAGTATTTCTGAGCTGCAACAGGAGTAACAAGTCCATCTTCATATGCTTTCTGATAAGACACACCTGAAACATCAACACCACCTATTACAGTACCTGAAGTGAATACCCCTTCAGGAATCATACCGTCAAAAAGAACGGTACCATCGGATAATGTACGTTGCAAACCTCCATGTTCTTTATCCCTGCCATATAGTGTATTTTCCAGGGCTCCAGAATAAGAACCATAGTTATAGGTACCCGAAATAATATTACCCCCAAACCGGGCGTCGAATAACATATTCAGAGAAAGGTTTTTATACCGGAGCACCGATAAAATTCCACCTAAGAAGTCGGGTTGCAAAGAGCCAATTTTTTCCTGAGTACCAGCACGAATCCAACCTCCTGTTGAATTCAATTCTTTCTCGCCTTTAGCATTCCGTTTGTAAGCATAAGCAGTGTAAATATCACCATAGGCCCCGCCAACAGTAGCCCAAGCAGCACAATCCATACCGCCTCCTTCAATATAATATTTCTCAACATCAGGAGCCAACTCTACAATTTTATTTCTGTTTCTTGTATAATTTGCAGTAAGGTCCCATCCGAAGTTTGGAGTATCGATAGGCTTCCCGGAAATAACCAGTTCTATCCCTGAGTTCTGAATATTACCTGCATTAATCCACCTGCTGGAAACACCCGATTCGGCTGCTTGCGACAATGCTAAAATCTGATTCTTTGTATTTGTTTTGTACCATGCAAGATCCAACCCTAAACGGTTATTGAAAAACTTCATTTCCGTTCCAAATTCAATAGAATGTTGTTTTTCAGGTTTTAAATTTGAATTTCGTAAAGCTTCGGAATCGAAGGAATAGTAGGGATATTCGTTGCCATCAAAACTATTCTTAAATGTCCCATCCAACTTATAATAACCAATGCTGGTCAAATAAGGATCAGTATCGTTACCCACAATGGCATACGACCCTCTTAATTTCCCAAAGGTGAAAAACGAAGGTAAATCAAAGGTCTCTGTAAATATCCATGAACTGGAAACAGATGGATAAAAATAAGATACTTCACCTGTCCCATCCGAATAAATTAAAGAGGAAGACCAATCGTTTCTGCCGGTAATATCGAGAAAGATTTGACCCTTGTAATCGGCATTAATAAATGCATAAACGCTGTTTATCCTCTTTCTGTCGGTATTTTTTAGACCATCAGTTTCGGCAGGCTTTACAGAGTTTTTAATATCGAATTTACCAGGTACCCTTAAACCGTTTACTGTCCAGCTATCCTGCCATGTTCTGCGGGTATCCCATTGTTCTGCAGCTACAGTGGCGTTAATAGTAAAATCATTTATCTTTCTTACCGCACTTAATAAAGCAGTGACCTTGTATTGTTCTTTTTTACTTTCTTCAATAGAGTAACCGGAACCTGTGTAATTACTCTCACCATCAGCCAATTTTTTATCTTCCCTTGTGAGGTATAAACGATTCATGTCACCCTTTGCAGTAAATGTTAACCAGTCCAGAATCTTAAAATCGATATCCAGATACGATCTGAAATTGTTATCTTCTTGTAAGTAATTATTTTCGAGATATTCCCAAATATTCCTTGAATAGCTATTAAATGGATCGAGGTTGTTAAATCCATCTCCTTTAGGATTCTTATAATTATTTAGCCAATACTTTGTATCGTATTCTCTTGGAACTGAGTAAGCAAAATCGTAGATAGGAGAACGTCCGCCCCCTTGAAAAGTAGGGTTCTTAGTATCCGATTTAATCCAGGAGAAACCAGCATCGGCGTTTATTCGGGAACTTATCTGACGGCTGGCATTAAAGCTAAAACTATTTCTTTTAAATTCATTATTAAATGTTACACCATTCGATTGCAGGTTCGAATATGAGAATCTAAATGTACCTTTATCGTCACCACCCTGCAAAGCGAAATTTGTATTTCTATATTTTCCGGTTTGGTACATCTGTTTAATATTGTCAGGCTTCGCCGAATGTATGTATTCCTTTCCATTACGGGTATAAGGCAGTCCATCGAATTTTGGACCAAAATTTAGGGTTTCGGTAGTGGTCCTGTTATCTGAACCGTCAGGATTCTTCGACCATACAGGCAATAGACCGGAACCATATTCATTCTGGAAATCCGGGAAATCATAAACATCATCCCAGGTCATGGATTGGCTAAGGCTTACTCCTAATCCTTCTCCTTTTTTCCCCTTCTTTGTTGTAATAAGCACAACCCCGTTTGCAGCCCTCGATCCATACAGTGCAGTTGCGGCAGCACCTTTTAAAACTGAAACAGTTTCAAAATCATCTGAATTCAGGTTTTTGATTTCATTTCCAAAATCAAGCGCAGCTCCCCATTCAGTATTGTCGGTTACAGAGTTATCGATAATAACACCATCAACCACAAATATAGGCTGGTTATTTGTTCCTAAGCTTGAATTACCCCGAATCAAAATACGGTTAGCCGATTGTGGACCACCGTTCCCCATATTGATCTGCATTCCAGCTACTTTCCCCTGAAGGCCTGTAATGGGGTTAACAATATTTGATTTGATTATGTCGTCGCCTTTGAGTTGTGTTATTGCATAACCTAAAGCTTTTTGCTCGCGTTTCATGCCGAGTGCGGTTACAACAACTTCCTGAAGACTTTGAATATCTTCAACCATTGAAAGGGTAATTGTAGATTGATTTCCAACAGATATCTTTTCAGTTAAAAATCCAACGAATGAAAAAACCAATACCGATTGATCAGAAGGGACATTTAACGAGTATTTACCATCAACATTAGTTACTGTACCTAGTGTTGTTCCTTCAATAACCACATTTACACCTGGAAGTGGTTCGCCTTTTGAGTCAGTTATCACACCCGTAACAGTGCGCTCCTGAGCCATTTCGGTTGGTGTAATTACCACAAAATTATTATCCATAACCTTGTAGGTTACTTCCGATTTTTTCAGAAGAATAGAAAGGATATCTTCAATCGATTTGCTTTCCATAGCAATAGTTACCGTTTTATCTAAATCGGTAAAATCGTCATTGTAAAAAAAGCGAAATTGGCTTTGTTTTTCAATAACCCTAAGCACCTCGCGTATTGATTTATCCTGAACATCAAGATTCAATCGCGAGTTCTGCGAATAAACCGATGCAGTGACATTAACCGTGAGAACACAGGTAATCAAAATAATTAGTTTCATAAATAGTAATAGTTTGTTTGAAAAGAGAAAGTATCGGGCATATCTTGCCCAGAAATGTTTTTTTTTCATACATTTGAAGTGTTAGATTTATACAATGGATCTTACAAAATTCTGTTAATGAGGGTATAGGCTCAAACTATGCCCTCTGTTTTTTTAAGGTAGAGGTGGACTCATTCACTACTCCTTTCTTTTAGGTTTGGGTTAATGTTCATTCTATTAAGGTTTGGTAATACTCTTATAACGGTTCTTAAGCTTTTGATTAATGGTTAAGATAATTGTATCACGCACAATTTTATAGTCCATTGGCGCGGTGTACCTTAATGCTTCCATTATTTGGTCAATTGTTTCGTTCTGAATTGTGCCTGTGAATTTATAGCTCTTTAGTTCCGGATCCTTAAAGGTGATTTTCATGTTAAACTTCCGTTCAAGCATTGGAACCAAGGATTCAAAAGGTATCCGCTCAATAATCCACTCTTTTTCTTTCCACGAAGTATAAAGCTCTGTATTAATATTACTATCTACAGCAATATTTTCTTTTATAGAGGGGCTTTCTGTTTTTACTTCTTTAGCAGCAGCACTAGCTATATCAGTTTCATTTTTCAGATTGTCTAAAACATTGTCCTCTTTATAATAAACTACTTTTTGTTTTGGTTGCAGAATAATTGGATTTAGTTTTTTGCTGCCTTCATTTACTACCATTACATCTATTTTTCCTTCTTCCAGAGTAGTAGTAATGGTTTTTTCGTCGGGATATGCTTTAACATTAAACTTTGTACCAAATGCCCTTACAACAATATCACTTGTTTGAACCGTGAAAGGTTTTGTTTTGTTCGTAAAAACGTCAAAAAATGCCTCCCCTGTAAGGTAAACTTTTCTTTCCTTTTCATTAAAACTATTGCTGTAAACAATTTTACTACCGGCATTAAGCCATACTTCCGTACCATCGGGCAGTTTAACATGACTTTTGGCACCAAGCGGCGAGGTAATTTCGGTAAGTGCGTTATAGTTTTGACGGCTTGGTTTTAGCACAAGCCAGGATAATATAGCCCCCAATCCAAATATAAGTACCCAGGATGCAGCAACTTTTAATAATGGAAGAAACCATACCTTTCGTGAAGCAGTATCATTCAATTGCAGTTCAGCAACAGCAATTTTTGATTGAAGGTTGTTCCATTGCAATTCATCGCTAATTAAGCCTTTATTTAAAGATTTTTTGCTTATTTCCCACGTTTTTGCAAAATGATCAAGATATTTTTTGTTGTCGGGATGTAAAGAAAGCCAGTCTTGCAATTCTTGCAATTCTTCGGTAGTCATTTTGCCAGTTAAATAACTGACAAATAACATCCTAATATTCTCACTAATATTTTCGAAATTCTCCATAATTGATTATCTAAAAATTATGACAAGATTTTTATTGATTTTGATGAGTCGAAAAATGATTTTTTTAAGCTTTTTTTTCTAAAGAGCCCCGAATAATCTCTAAAGCTTTGTAAATATGCGACCTAACAGTGTGAGTAGTAATTTTTAATAAATCGGCTATTTCTTCAATGGATTTTCCTTCGAACCTGCTTAACGTAAAAACTTTATTACATTGTTCCGGAAGGGTATTTATAGCATTATTGACAATTATTTCAGTTTCGTCTGCTTCTAACTGTTCGATAAAATTTGCATCGATTTTATTTTTTTCCTGTAAACTAAGCCAAACTTCGTCAGGAAACAATTTGTTGACAGTTTGTTTACGGGTTTTTTGCTGAATAATATAGTTAATAGCTTTATTATGTGCCGATTGATAAAGATAGGATTTGAAAGAACCCTTGATGTTAATCTTTTCTTTCCCTTGCCAGAGACTTAAAAAGAGGTCCTGAACAATTTCCTGGGCAATAAAAATGTCTTTTGTAAAATGAAGAGTATAGAGGCATAAAGCCGAGTTGCTTGTTTTAAAAAGATTTTCGAAAGCTTTTACATCGCCCTCTTTTACCTTTTCCCAACAATCATCATAGTTAATACCCATATATCCATTCTATCAAATAAGTTAGCGTCAAATGTACAAATATTAAAATTTTGAACAACACCTCAACAACTTGGCGGCAGCAATTAATGCTTTATTTCTAATTTTCTTATAAATAATTAGCAAATGAAAGGGAGTAATTCTATTTTCAGGTAAATAAACAAAGTGCTTAAACATTTTTATGGGGAGCTAAATTTGTCCTTTATTATGGGAAGTTAAATTATCACAGCCCAGAATTGCTAAATTTGCATATATATTCTTAGCATGCCTGTTTTAATGTGTCCATTTTATTATAATTTTAAGTTACCGTTGCGCAATTAGCAAAATTCATGTAGGTTTGTGATTTACACCCAAAAAATATGAAAAAAACAGGTTTTCTTTTATTCATAGTCTTCGTTTTGTTTTCGTGTGGACAATATAAACGGTTCACTTATATTCAGCCCTCCCAGGCAAATATGAAGGATAGTATTTTTAATAAAGTTTTTACTCCATATAAGCTTCAGCCTGCTGATATTCTTCGGGTCAATATTATAAGTCTGGATAAGAATGTTACTGAAATGTTTAACAACGATGTAGCCACCAGTAACAGCAGCTCCAGTGGGGCATCGGGAGGGAGCTATTACTTGCTTGGCCACTCTATAGATAAAGAAGGATATATAAGCCTGCCAGTTTTGGGAAGGGTAATGATGGCTGGATTAACCGTTGACGAAGCTACCGCATTAATTCAAAAGTTGGCCGAGGAATATATTAAAGATGCCCGTGCCGAAGTGAAGCTGTTAAGTTTTAAAATTTATTTTTTGGGAGAAGTGGGAGGTGCAGGCATGCAAACTGTATTTAGCGACCGGGCCAATATACTGGAAGTAATTTCGATGGCTGGCGGGGTTACCTACAATGGCAACAGAAAAAAAATAACCATTTTGCGCTCCTATCTTAATTACACCAAAGTAATTGAGGTTGATCTTACCAGACGCGATTTATTATCGTCGGCACAATATTATCTGCAACCAAACGATATTGTATATGTTGAACCTTTAAAAACGACCACCTTTCGTATGCGTTTGTCAGAATATTCCGGAATTATGAGTCTTATTACTTCCATGGTAGCAATGGTAGTATTAATTACCAATACGAATAAATAGCATGGCGGATACCGAATATCCTGTTGGATCGGAGCAAACATTTGATATCCGAAAAGTAATAACCCGTGTATTGCGAAATTGGTACTGGGTGGTTATTTCTATTGCCGTTGCTTATTCCCTCGCAATTATGGTAAACCGATATTCTGACCCGGCATATACCGTAAGTGCAACCCTCATTATTAACGATGAACGTAAGTCTACTGCCGAGATGGTTATTAATGCCCTCGACCGTTTTAATGCCCGAAAAAATATTGAGAACGAAATTGCCATTCTGAAATCCTATAAAATGGCTTACAGAGCGGTATCGGAACTCGATTTCGATATCAGTTACTATAAAAAAGGAAACATTCGGCAGTCGTTATTATACAAATCTGCTCCATTTAAAGTGGAATTGGATTCGAGTGCCAATACCAGTATTGGTTTTCCCGTAAATATTACGCTACTTTCGAACCAATATTATGAAGTATTTATTGAAGGAAATTTGAATATCCGTAAAAAACTTCGGTATGGAGAATACTTCCGGCATGCATCTTTCAACTTTACCATCGATTTAAATAACCCCGACTATTTTGTTCCATCTACCGAAGACAATTATTTCTTTATAGTAAACGATAAGAACAGTTTAGCGAATGGGTATGCGTCGAAACTCACCATTGCCGCCAACGAAAGAAAAGGTACCATTTTAACTCTACGTATTGTTGGGGCCGTGGCGCAAATGGAAGCAGATTACCTTAATAAAATTATGGAAGTTTATATTCGTACCGGTTTGGAAGAAAAGAATCAAACAGCTATAAATACTATGAATTTTATCGACCAACAATTGGCCATTGTAGTCGATTCCTTAAAAATTGCCGAAGACAAACTTCAGTCGTTTAAATCGCTTACCAGGACCCTCGGTATATCTGAAGAAGGACAATTGTTATTTTCGAGGATTACCGATCTCCAGAAAGAAAAAGTATCGTTTGAAGTTGAACTAAAGTACTATCAGTATTTAAAGGATTACCTTGCTTCAAAAAGCGATTTCAGTAATGTAATTGCCCCTGCGTTTATAGGAATTTCGCAAGCTACGCTATCCTCAAGCTTGAACGAGTTGATTGATTTTTATAAAGAAAGGAAAACATTGCTTTATAGCGCTACCAAAAATAACCCGGCAATAGCTGTTATCGATCAAAAAATCCGTTCAGCATTGGATGCGTTGGAAGAAGGCATTTCAGAAGCTTATAAAAATACCTCGCGGAATATGAAAGAAATTGATTACCAGTTGCAGGTAATTGAGGCCGAAATGGTACAATTGCCTTCAAACGAGCGTAAATTTTTAAATATTCAGCGTAATTATAAATTGAACGATGAGATTTATAATTTCCTTCTTCAAAAACGAGCCGATGCTGCTATTGCAAAAGCTTCGAACGTAGCCGATAATAAAATTCTTGATATTGCCAGACCGGAGAATGGATACCAAATATCCCCAAAAAGTTCTCAAAACAAAACTACAGGGCTACTGCTGGGTACCCTTATTCCTATTGGAATTCTGATACTATTAGAATTTTTTAATACCAAAATTACCGAGCCCGACGATATAAAACGGATTACCCAAATCCCTATTATTGGCACCATTGGTCATAACGACCGGGATTCAGAAATTCCTGTATCGGCCAATCCGCAGTCGGCAATTGCAGAATCGTTTAGGGCATTACGAACGAATTTGCAATATTTTCTGCGCGATAATAATAAAAAGGTAATCTGTATTACATCGACTATTAGCGGCGAAGGAAAAACATTTACAGCCATTAACCTGGCAGCCATACTGGCACAGTCGAACAAGAAAACACTCCTGCTAAGCCTCGATTTACGTAAGCCCAAAATCCATAAGGTTTTTAATATGGAAAACCAGGTGGGGCTTAGTAATTACCTAATTGAAAAGGCTACCTATGAAGAAATAATTGTTCCTACCAATATAAATAACCTGTTTATTTCAATGGCCGGTCCGGTGCCTCCTAATCCAGCCGAGCTTATTGAAACGCCTCGCATGGAAGAGTTTATCCACAAAGCTATGGCCGATTTTGATATTGTGATATTAGATACCCCTCCACTTGCAATTGTAACAGATGCTATGCTTTTGTCTCGCTTTGCCAGTGTCATGATTTTTGTAGTGAGGCTGAATTATTCTACAAAAGATGTACTGCGATTGGTAGAAGAACTGCATGCTAAAAAGGAGGTGGCTAACCTGGGGATCGTTATTAACGATATTAAATTTGGTAATGGACTTTACGGCCGTAAGTATGGATACCGCTACGGATATTCGTATGGATACGGCTATGGAAAAGGACAAGGGTATTATAACGACGAAAATGAGAAGGTAACGGAGGTGTTTTGGAAAAGAATCAAGAGAAGGTTTTTTTCATAATCGATTGGTCTCATTATAAAAGATTCCAAATCAGAAAGAAAATACTCTTTTCTTTTGCACTGCTTCATCCAGGTTTCACAACAAATTGAATAATTTTTTGAAAGTTCTTTCTAAAAAGGGTATAAAAACCACCTACTTTTGATTCTTTGAGGGCTATATAATCTTCCTTGCTTTTCAAATAAATATTTTTTACACTGCGATTGCTGGCGCCACCCAGGCGCATTCGTGTAATTACTTCGGACAGGTAGCAAGTTTTAAAATTCCGATCAGAAAATAAACGTAAAATAAGATCGTAATCGGCCGAAATACGAAAGTCAGTTCGAAACCCTTTTTTTGATTTATACCAGGAGCTTTTTACAAATAACGTGGGATGTGGAGGCATCCACCCTTTTCGCAATAATGGAGGCGTAAAGTTTGAACTTTTCCAATAGCGGATAATTTTATCCGGATTTTCTTTGGAGATGTATACCAAATCGCCATATGCAGCATCTGCTTTCGTAACTTCAAAGGAATTGGCGATATGAGCAATCGTTTCCGAAGAATTCAATAGATCGTCGGAGTGCAAAAAGCCAATAACGTCTCCGGTAGCCATCAAAATCCCTTTGTTCAGGGCATCGTAAATGCCGCGATCGGGCTCCGAAATCCAGGTAGTTATTTTTGAGGAATACTTTTTAATAACATCAATGGTTCCATCGGTAGAACCTCCATCCACAACGATGTATTCAATATCGGAATAGGTTTGTGAAAAAACCGATTCGAAGCAGTTTTGTAAATGCTCCCGATTATTATAAACCGCTGTAATAATAGAAATTTTAATCACCTGTCATTTTTTTAACGCTCAAAAAAAAATTTCAAGCTATTTCAATTTTCACTTTGTGCTTTTATTTCTCTCATTTTGACCAACTCTGCCGGATTTCCGCGATAAATTCCATAGGTTTCCATCTCTTTTGTAACAACGGAACCTACTGTTAAAACCGAATGACTTTTACATGTCACACCCGGGCAAACCACACTTCGGGCACCAATCCATACCCCGTCTTCGAGCATAATTGGTAAGGTAACCAAATCGAACGACTCGCTCGTATAGTTATGATTTCCGCAGAGCAACAAAGCTCCCTGCGAAAGGCAACAATGAGCCCCTATAGTTACCCGATCGAGGTTATCAATCCACACCTCTTCGCCAATCCAACTATAATCGCCCACAGAAAGTTTCCAGGGGTATTTAATATTGACGGCAGGTTTAATATTCACTCCCTTTCCCACATGGGCTCCGAATAGCCTTAATAAAGAACATTTAATGCCAGATACGGGAAGCCAATATTTTTTGAATACCCAGGCATTCGTGTAATACCATAACGTCCGTTTGAATCGCCCGGCTCCGGTATCGAACCAGGAGTTATCGAATTTCGAAAGGTCGGTTTTTAATGAAGCCATAGATCAAATTATATGCAGGAATTAAGATAAAGGATTAATTTGAAACATAAATATGGAAAGATAAGTTTTCTGAAATAATTCAGTTAAAAAGATTATACTATTCATAAATCTGAAAGGATAAAGTATTTTTTTGGGTTCATATTCGTAACCAAACAAATTTAATGATGGACCGCAAAGAATATATGCAACGCTCGCTGCAATTTGAAACAGCTCTCGGGAAGCTGGTTAAAGTCGAGATTCTGGAATCGTTCCGCAGAGGAGGAAAAACTTGTCACCTTTTGGTGGATGTGCGTTGAAATGCATTTCTCCAAAGATATTATTCAAAATTGCTCTTTTCGCAATTGTTATTACTCCAAATTTTTCATACTATTATCTTCGATTTAAAATTTGTAACAACGAACTGCCATGACTACCCGACGGAAATTTCTCCAATCTACATTCATTGTCTCAGCTTCTTCTCTTGTCATCCCTACAAAACTGTATTCCAGGGTGCTTTTGGGGGAGAATTATACTATTGAGCTGGGAGTTTGCACAATCATTGATAACAGCGACTTGGTATTAAAGAGTGGATTTAATTTTCTGGAAGAAACGGTTGGAAAGTTTCTCATACCCAAGGAAAGTGACGAAGCATTTGCTGTGAAATTAGAGAAACTCCACAAGAGCAAACTAAAGTTGCATGCTGTGAATGGTTTTCTTCCCGGCGATATGAAATCAGTGGGTCCCGATGTAAATATCGATCAAATTCTTAAATGGGGCGAAACAACATTTAAACGGATGCAACAATCGGGCATGCAAATACTCGTATTTGGAAGTGGAGGCTCACGGCGGATACCCGATGGATTTGATGCCAGCAAAGCCAAACAGCAGTTTATTGAACTAAACCAAAAACTTGCACCCATTGCCGAAAAATATAAGGTAACAATTGTATTAGAGCCACTAAATTATGGCGAGACCAATATTCTGAATACCGTCGAAGAAGGTATATGGTTTACCAACGAAATAAATCATCCCCATATCCGCTTGCTTGCCGATATCTATCATATGCTTAAAAATGGAGAAAAAGCAGACTCTATTTTGAAAGCGGGAGATTTGCTTAAACATACCCATATTGCCGAAAAAGAAAAAAGAGCTGCCCCAGGTGTTGCAGGCGACGATTTCCGTTCCTATTTTTCAGCATTAAAAAAAATTCGGTATAAAGGAAAACTCACCATTGAATGCATTTGGACTGATATGGAGAAAGAACTGCCCATTGCGTTACAAACACTCCAAAAGCAATGGGATGAGGCTTCCTGATTATAAAACTTCTCGGCAAACCTCCAGAACTTTTAAAACCTCCGAGGTTTTTAAGTAGCTTTGATCCATACATAAGTTAAGCGATGGCACTTTCTTTTCCTACACAAATATTTCCTGTCTATTTCAATAAATTTGTTGTTCCCGGTGCAAACATGGTGGATTCTGCCAATAAGGACTGGCGGAAAATATATCCCGAAACCGGAAACGGACTTTCATCGTGGGTGTTGAGGTCGATGCTGATAATAAAGGGTGATTCCCGAATTTTGATCGATACCGGATTTGGAAACAAACAATCTTTTTCATTTTTCAGGCCATTTCAACTCGAAGGGGAATATCAGATTGACGATCAGCTTGCCAAAATAGGACTTACTAAAAACGATATTACCGATGTTATTCTAACCCACCTTCATTACGACCATTGCGGAGGGTGCCTGTTGAAAGAAGGAGAAAATATTGTACCCGCTTTTCCAAAAGCACAACTTTGGATTACGTCGGAACAATGGAAAACTGCATTAAATCCTTCAGAAACGGAGAAAGAATCCTTCCCCGAAGAAAATATCAAACCGTTACCCGATTTTTATCCCATCCGTTTTATTGGGGAGGAAGGGGGCTACCTTCCAGGAATATATTTCAAAATAGTAAATGGCCATACCCGAGGGCAGCTAATACCGCTTATCAGGGTAAATGATGACACCATTCTTTTTGGAGCTGATTTATTTCCCTCTTCAGCACACCTCGATCCGGATATCAACATGGCATACGATATGGATCAGGTTCTAGCAAAACAGGAAAAAGCACGAATCCTCAGCGAATGTATAAATAATTCGTATATAATAGCCTTTCAACATGGAAGTTACATTGAAGCATGTACCGTTAGTAATCCGAAAGGAAAGCTGGAGATCCACCCGGTAAAATTCCACGAGTAATTTGCTAAAAAAAACATATTATTTAGTAGTCGGTGAAAATCTTAATAATATTTGGTAGAAACCGAATAGCTTAATCAAATATTTCCATTAATTTATATAATTAATATTTAATGTGTTAGGCCTAATTCAATACGATAAAACCATCAAATTATTATTAAAAAAAAATATACTTTTTATATTAATTTTTAAATTTCAAACGTTAAATTTGATAAACCTTAATACCCTAGAGTTATGGCAAAAGACAAATCACCTACAAAAGAGAAAGATAAGAAAGAGCCTACAAAAACCTTAAAGGAAAAACGGGCTGCTAAAAAGGAAAAACGAGATAATAAAAGAGGATAAACATCCTCTTTTTTTTGCACTATTTGTTCCTTTATTTGTTACATATAAAACAATTTGTGCAAAGGTTCCTTAAAAACACATCCGTATGGAAAAAATTAATCGTCGAAAGTTTATTCAAACCGGGGTAACTGGTATTGCTGGTATTACAGCATTGTCAGCCGGTTTTTCGGGTTTTGGATTTGCCTCAGGTGCCGAAACCATCGATTCGGTTAAACTCGGGAATACTGGATTAAAAGTATCGAGGGTTGCCTTGGGTACCGGTTCGTATGGCTGGAAACACGAATCGAATCAAACCCGGTTGGGGACGAAGAAATTTGTAGAACTATCGCAATATGCCTTCGACAAAGGAATTCGTTTTTTCGATACGGCCGATATGTATGGCTCACATCCTTATGTCAAAGAGGCGTTAAAAGTAATTCCCCGCGAGAAGGTTACTATACTAACCAAGGTAATGACGTATAGTCACCAAGGTTGGTATGAGACAGAACCCTTTGAGAAAAGCCTGGACCGTTTTCGGAAAGAACTCGGAACCGATTATATCGATATTTTTTTACTGCATTGTATGGTGAATAAAGAATGGCCAACCGAATACAAACGTTATATGGAAGGTCTTTCGAAAGCCAAGCAGCAAGGGATTATTAAAACGGTCGGTTTATCGTGCCATAGTTTCGAGGCAATGGTTGAAGCATCAACCAATCCTTGGGCAGATGTTTTACTTGCCCGGATAAATCATCAAGGCGCTAAAATGGATGGCACACCCGAAAAAGTAATGCAGGTTCTTGAAACTACAAGAAAGAATGGCAAAGGAGTAATTGGCATGAAGATATTTGGGTGTGGCGAACTTACCAAAGATGCAGAGCGCGAAAAATCACTTCAATATGTTCTAAAAAGCGGAAATGTACATTGCATGACCCTTGGATTGGAGAGTAATGCCCAGATAGACGATGCCGTAAGCCGTGTAATGCGCATTGTTAAATCGTAAAATTTTCATCTAAGCTATTTTTTAAGATCATAAATCAAAGTCGTTTAGTTTAGGAATTGAGTAATTAATCCACACTTCGACTCCGCTCAGTGTGACAATAATACCCGTTTGTCAGGCTGGAGTCGAAGCCTACTTCTTAACTAAACGACATTGGATCATAAATAGGGGAAATAGTAACATTTGGATCTACAGAATATAATTCGAAATCGCTATGCGTTTTATTATTTACTGCACTTCCTTTTTGCTCATCATTATATTTAGTTGCTCTGAAGCAATTTGTCAGGAAAAGGACATCACTATTGGGAAGGTTGTTCAAATTCAATCATCGGTATTAAAGGAGTCCCGAAAAATCCAGATTGCACTGCCCGCGGGTTACTCACTATCCGGAGTCGCCTATCCTGTAATATATTTATTAGATGGCGATGCCCATTTTCAGCATGTTACAGGAATAATATCTTTCTTATCGGCTCAAAAACTAATCCCTCCCTGCATTGTAGTCGGAATCCCCAATACGAGTCGCTCTTATAACCTTACCCCTGTAGCATACACCGATTTTACTTATACCTCGCCTATTTATGGAGGAGCCGATCAGTTTTTACAGTTCCTGAAGCAGGAACTTATCCCTTTTATTAATAAACAATACCGAACCAATTCATACAATATCCTGATCGGACATTCTTTTGGGGGATTGTTCGCGGTGCATGCTTTGCTTACCAAACCGGATATTTTTTCAGCCTATTTAGCCTTAAGTCCGAGTTTGTGGTGGGACAATAAAAAGGAACTTCAAAACCTGAACGATTTTGTAAAGAACAATAAAACACTCCCGAAATTTCTTTACATGGCCATGGGCAATGAGGGGGACCGGATGTTGTTACCCATTCAGGAATTTGACAGCATCCTGGAGAAAAGTGCACCGGATAAGTTTCGTTGGAAATATATGCCCATGCCAAACGAAAACCATGGATCAATTGCACACCGTTCTATTTACGATGGATTGGAATATCTTTTTTCTCCCTGGATTTATCCAGAAAATGCATCAAATGCTGTCGTGAGGAAAATTGAAAAACATTATGAAAACATATCTAAAGAATTCGGAGCATTGTTTAGTCCTCCCGAAAGTGTTATTAATGCACTTGGCTATTTTTTAATTGGAGAAAGTAAAACCAACGAAGCAAAAGCAATGTTTCAATACGGAATGGAGAAATTTCCCGAATCGGCTAATTTTTATGATAGTATGGCTGATGCCTGCGAATCGGTAAACGATTTGGTGCAGGCAGAAATAAACTGCCTAAAAGCTGTTGAGTTGGGAACGAAAAACATCGACCCTAATCTTGTAACTTTTAAACAGCATTTGGAATTTGTGAGAAGTAAAATGGGGAAGAAATAATGCTGACTTTTAAAATCAATTTTGATAAAACTACTCCTTAAACCCCTTTTGGTAAAGCTTTATAAAATCTTCTGAAGTTTCGATGGGCTTTTTAATTAACCGCATGTTTAGTGTGTACCTGTATACATTTTCAGGTATTGATTGAAAATCGCTACTCGAAAAAACTGCAATTTTGTTATCGTAAGTGACCATCCATAGGGTGTTGTTAGCTTTTCGGTCGAAACTTAATGTAGCATTTGAATAAATAATTGCTATGGAATTGGTCTTATCATCTGCCAAATAAACTGTTTGTCGGTATAGGGTATCCTTTATGGAATATGTCGGGTCAATTTTCCGTTCATTTTTGACAAATCTTGGCTTATCGCAATTCCAAATTCCAAATTGCAGGATCTCGAAACTTCGCATAATTTTATAGTTAGTTACAATTGCAGGCTGGGAATTCTCGACATAAATGGTAGTATCCTTTTTAATGGACTGTTTATTTAGTTTCGCCTGAACTGTTTTCTGCTTATTCAGTAAATTCTGGTATTGAACAAGGCTCGAATCGTATGCAGCTTTTGCAACATAATATTCCTTGAGGGAATAAACAGGCCGAGCAAGGTAGGTACACGAATCCTTTGTTGTTTTGAAGGTCACAAAATATGTCATGGGGACGTTCCCTTTTTTTATAGTAGCATCTTCCCAAATGGCTTGTGTATGTTTTTTATTTAAAGGCTTAAAGGTATCGTCAATCTCAAAAGTTGTTTTCGAGAATATATCTAGCTCGGGGAATTCGCCTTTAATCAGATCAAGCGTAAAATGCCATTTATTGGGGTTTGCAGCTCTGGGAGGCTCTGGTTTTTGAAGGATAACTTGCACCAGTTCAATCTCCGAAATAGAATCTACAAGTATATTTGAAATGTGTGATTTTGGTTTTTCTGATAAAGCTTGTTCAATATTAAGCTTGTCTTTGCCTTTATACACCCAGTTTCTCAAAGTGGTGTCGAGGAAGTAAAGATTAAAAGCGGGATTCGCATCTTTTGAAATCAGGGTTATCTCAATTGGCTTTTGCGGATTGATTTTTAGCGGTTTATTATTATTAAAGGCATAAATCTCAATCATACCAGCCGATTCAAATATATTTTTAACTCCGGCGCTGTCGTAAGCCATTGGAATTCCTGTAAGAAACATTTCAGCGGGGGAAGGTATTTCCCGCACTTTAAGGATGATGTTTTCGTTAATTATATTTCCGCGTTCATCAATCAGACTGTTTGCCGGAAGTTTAACGGATGAACCGGATATTAAAGTGATGGTTGTATCATTAAGCTTACGAATTGGGATTTGTGTAAATCGCAAATCCCAGGCTTTTACCGGAGGATTTATAAAAGCACTGTTTTTAGGTTTTTCAGTTTCCTTAATCGCAGATTTTGGGAAGAAAGTTGTAAAGTAGAATATCAGGGCGATTGAAATAACCGTGACCGTTGTTATGGTATTAAACCATATAGTTCGATAAAAGGTTTTTTTAGGAAATGTTGGCTGGGAAACATTCCCCAGTAGTGCTTTAAAGTCTTTAAACCTTTGAATTTCTTCGGATGAAATATTTTCGCGGTCGATATGTATTGTTTTCATCGTTGTTCTTTTAAGAAATGTGTTTGCTTACTTCCTGTTTCATTTTATCAAGAATCCGGTAAACCTTTACTTTAGCATTATTCTCGGTAATGCTCATTATTTCGCCAATATCTTTGAACGATCGGCTTTCGAAGAAGCGCATCTCTATAAGATAAAGGTCATCAGGCTCTAAGTTTTTTACCGATTGATAAAGGGCATTTAATTTTTCTTCCGTTTCTTCTGTATTTAATTCATCAACAAGATCGTGAAGCTTTATGGATTCGATGTTTATAACCCGGTTATGATTGGGTTGATTGTAGTAATTGCTTATTTCGTTTAACGCAATGCGATACAGCCAAGCGGAGAAGGGAAATCCTTGCGACGTATATTTCCCGATATTCACCAGAGCCTTTAAAAATACCTGCGAAGTAATATCGGCGGTAGTTTCTTTCGAGTCCATCCGTTGGTATATGAACCTAAAGATGGATTCGAAATATCGATTGTAAAGAATTTCGAAATGGTGAGGATTTTTTTTTGCCAGCTCTATTTGGCTAATTTCGTCCCCTATTCTTGAATTGGATTTATTGGCTATGGAAATCATATCATTCTTGAAGTTTAAATACAACAGGTAAAGTAAATAACTGTTTGACTGGTCTGCCTCCTTGCTTAGGAGGAGTCCACTTTGGGGAAGATTTTATCACCCGCACCGCTTCCTGATCCAGGCTTTGCTCCGCACTCCTTAGAACTTTTACATCTTCTACATTTCCATTCTGATTAACCACAAATTGCACATAGACTTTCCCGTCAATTCCATTTTCAACTGCTAATTGAGGGTATTTAATATTCTGGGATACCCAAACATTAAATGTATTTATATCCCCTCCTTTGAATATAGCGGGCTCTTCTACCACAAGAAATGCAACCTCAACTTTACGACTATCATATTTGACTTTTGAGGCAACAGTCACGTCTTTGGTGTTGTTTTTTCTTACTTTAAAAACAACCGTTTGAGGAATGGTTTGTGCAACCCCGGCAATCATTATGTTCAGGAACAAAACTGCGAGTAAAAATAGTTTCATTAGGTTTGTTTTAAAAGTATAACCGGGAAGGGTTCGAAAAGATACAAAAAGTGTACAAGTTTTTTTAGGTTTGAAAAAAAGCTCGCAGCTTTCAAAAAGAAAAGCCTTTCTTATAGTATCTATCACTTTCTTTTTATCTTTATTCAACCTTAAAATTCAAGGAATTATGAAACATACTAACTTCTCAACTTTTGTATTGGTCATTGCTATATCCATGCTATCCGGGTTTTCCCAAAGCACTAAAAACCTGGCAGAAAAACTGGGTTATGCGAAGGATGCTAAACTTTTAATTATTCATGCCGACGATTTGGGGCTTTCGCATTCCACCAATATAGCCACTTTTAAAGCATTCGAAAATAAGGGTATTACCTCCGGCAGTATTATGGTTCCGTGTCCTTGGTTCACTGAGGTTGCAGAGTATGCAAAAGCTAATCCCGGACTGGATTTGGGCATCCATCTTACCCTCACTTCCGAATGGAAAAACTATAAATGGGGAGGGGTTGCCTCATCGAATGAGATACCAGGGCTATTGAGCAAAAATGGGTATATGTATCCATCCAACGAAGAAATGGGCAAAACAGCAAAACCCGAAGAGGTTGGAAAAGAACTCCGCGCTCAAATTGAGAAAGCAATTGCGTTAGGAATAAATCCTACCCATTTCGATAATCACATGGGAAGTTTGCTGGTCAACCCCGAATTAATTATAGAATATGTGAAACTGGCAAAAGAATATAAAGTACCTTTTCTGTTTCCAGCCGCCTATTCCTCCATGCTTCCTCCCGATTTATCAAAGCTTATGGGACCGGATGTTGTAATGGTAGATAATCTGTTTATGCTAAACCCGGCTATTGTATCAAAAAATTGGGGGGAGCCCTATAAAAAGGCAATTGAAGCCATGAAACCGGGACTAAACGAAATAATAGTTCACTTGTCGGCTGATAACGACGAAATGCAAGCTATAGCAGCAGGTGTCATAGACTTTGGATCCAAATGGCGCCAGAACGATTTCGATTATGTAACCAGCAATGAGTTTAAACAAACATTAAAAGAGAACAATATTATTCTTATAACCTGGAAGCAAATAAAAGAACTTTAAAAAGAATGACCGAATGAAGTTTTTTACTTTCTTGGTGAATAATCCAGCGAACTTAGAAAAATTACTTTAATTGCAAAAAATACTAACAGCTAACAACTATGTTTATGAAGTCCACACCAAAATCTATTTCTCCTAAAAGAAAATTAATCCATTCTCTTATAATTTCAACCGTATTCGCGTTTTTCCTTTTATCGGGAAACCTGGCCCAAACTGCAGTAGAGAAATACGGTCAGCTTAGTGTTAAAGGCAATAAGGTAGTGGATAAAAGCGGAAATCCGGTTCAATTGAAAGGCATGTCACTTTTTTGGAGCCAGGAAATTGGAAAGTATTATAATTACAGTGCGATAAAGTGGTTGCGCGACGATTGGAAATGCACCATTGTCCGCGCAGCCATGGCTGTCGAAGGCGGCGGATACCTCACTAATCCGGAACGGGAAAAACAGAAGGTTGATTCTGCTGTTAACGCTGCCATAAAGCTCGGACTCTATATACTTATCGATTGGCACGACCATCACGGTCAGCGCCATACGGCACAATCGCAAAAATTCTTTGCCGAAATGGCACAGAAATATGGGAAATACCCCAATATTATATATGAACTGTACAATGAGCCGTTAAATAATGTGTCGTGGGCAGATTCCATCAAACCATATCACGAAGCGGTAATTGCCACCATTAGAAAGTACGACACCAAAAATATCATTGTTTGTGGAACCCGAACCTGGTCGCAAGACGTAGACGAAGCCTCCTTAAACCCTATTAAGGGAGACAATATTGCTTATGCCTTGCATTATTATGCAGCAACCCACAAACAGGATTTACGCAATAAAGCAGATGCAGCGCTTAAAAATGGGATTGCTTTGTTTGTTACCGAATTCGGAACTGTATTTGCTAACGGCGATGGCGATGTAAACTACGAAGAATCACGCTTGTGGTGGGATTTCTGCGATAAACATCAATTGAGTTGGTGTAACTGGTCGGTATGCGATAAAAAAGAATCATCGGCTGCCCTAAAACCCGGAGCAAGCGCTACCGGCGGATGGGATTTAAATATGCTTAACCCGTCAGGCATTTTGGTTAGAAGCGAATTAAGGGGAGAAAATAAGCCCACGCTTAAGTAGATATAAGGGACTCTTATTCATATAAAAAGCTGTCAGCGTCTAATAAACACTGACAGCTTTTTTAAAACTAGTTTTCGGTTATATTACCAACAAGCCATTCTCCCTCAATTCCTGCATGGATTTGCTACTCCAAAATAAATCGAAATCACTCAGATTGCTTTCGGTAAATTCCTTTTCGAATTGGGCATATGTTTTTATTTCAGGTTCGCTTACAGAAAGAGTTGGCAGTATTTCTTTTAACCAGGTACCTGTTTCTTTCGAAACCTGAATTACAATTCTTTTTTTCTTGTTATCAATTACCAACTCGGCCATTTCGTAAACATTCCCTTTTTTATTCTTTTTAAAATACCGCACCTCCGGGACGTTTCCTAGCCAAAGTATTATTGAGTGCGGACTAATTGGAGACAATTCCCTAAATGTTATTGCCTCGTGAATTAATTTTGGAGGAATTTTAGTTCCGGGTACCTTAAAATCGAACCAATCGCCTAATGGGAAATCAAAACCAACGCCGTGCATAAAATTATAAAGCGATTTTTTTAATCCTTCGCTGAATAGTTCGTGGTCACAACCGGTTGGATCAGTAAAGGTAAGATCGTTATTGGCGAATGGGGCTGGTTCGGTGGTTTCCCGAACAATATCAAACTGGTGTGGATTCAGTCCCACGGGACTATGTGCTGTTAAAGCAAAATGATGCCAAAAACCCGATTGTATCAATCCGTTCATAAAGAGTTGCCTTACTACTTCGAGCGAGTCAATGGTTTCCTGTGCAGTTTGAGTTGGAAAGCCATACATCAGATAGGCATGCACCATAATGCCCGCTTGCGTAAAATTATCAGTCACACGGGCTACCTGGGCAATGCTCACTCCTTTATTTATAAGATGTAAAATCCTGTCCGATGCTACCTCCAACCCTCCGGAAACAGCAATACAACCAGATTCTTTCAGTAACATACACAGGTCGCGGCTGAAGTTTTTTTCGAAACGGATATTGGTCCACCAAATCAGGATAATTTTTCTGCGAATAATTTCAATTGCAAGCGACCTTAGCAAAGCTGGAGGGGCGGCTTCATCTACAAAATGGAAACCGTGTTGGCCGGTTTTTGCAATAATTTCCTCAATACGGTCGCATAATAAGCTGGTAGTGCTGGGTTCGTAGCGTTTTATATAATCGAGCGATGTGTCGCAAAATGTGCAGCGTCCCCAATAACAGCCATGTGCCAGTGTAAGTTTATTCCACCTTCCATCGCTCCATAAGCGGTGCATGGGGTTAACCAATTCTATTACCGAAATGTATTTGTCGAGCAGCAAATCGGAGTAATCGGGAGTTCCGGTTTCCCGTTGCGAATAGTCTTTTTCGCTAGAACCATCATAAAAAACTACTGCATTGTTTTCTGTCGAAAAGGTTCTTTTCAGTTCCTGGATACTGCGTTTACCTTCAAAATATTCTAAAAGGTTGAATAACGGAGCCTCCCCATCGTCGAGTGTAATAAAGTCGACATAATTAAATACCCGGATATCGGATAACGATCGAAGCTCGGTATTTACAAATCCTCCACCAAGAATTATCTTTATTGCCGGGAAATTCTTTTTTAGCCACTGTCCACATTTGAAAGCGCAGTATAAGTTTCCGGGAAATGGAACCGAAATTGCAACTACTGTTGGTTGAAAAAGGGCTATTTTATGCTGAAGTGTTTCAAATAGAATTGAATCGATAAAACTCACAGGTTGATTCAGCGTTAAATCCAGTTCATCGAAAGTAGAGGCAGATCGGCCAAGTTGTTCGGCATACCGGCTGAATCCAAAATGAGGATCAATCGCTTCTACTATCAAATCCGACAGGTCTTCCAGATATAATGTTGCCAGATGCTTTGCCTTGTCGTGGTTACCCATGGTTCCAAAAGCCCATTCCAAATCGTCGGGTTGGTCAAAGCGCGATGCCTCGGGCAGGAAGTTTCCTTCGCAGATAACATGAGCTAGTAACGGATTTTTATCCTGCAAAAAAGAAACAACTAAATCAATTGTTTTACTATATTCATGTCGAAGCGAAATAATCCGTCGGCTATTATCCGAAAGAGTTATTTCATTTTCTACAATTTTATTAAAAAGGACATTTAATCCCTTATAAGAAAATATAGATAGGATAACCTCAATTCCTAAATCGGCCTGAAACGACGGGATATTTTTCGTATTCAAAAATCCCTTTAAATAGGCCGTAGCAGGGTATGGCGTATTTAACTGAGTAAAGGGCGGTGTTAGGAGAAGAATTTTCTGATTCAAGGAAATGAGCGTTTATAATGTGTAAATCTATCCGAAAAAAAACAAATTATGAGCGAAACAGTTCTGAATTTTTAGTGAAGCCTTTATTGCCTGGTCAATTTTTAAATTTAGTTTCCGTTACTGAGTCAACTTCAAAATGTCCCTTACCCCCTAATCCCCCATTTGGGGGACTTATAAATTCTATGATTTTCAGATGGTTCCCTGGGGGGTTAGAGGTAAAACAGATGAAATTCATTGAATTTTTGACTTTTCGGAGTAGGCTCAGTATTGAATTTGGCAATAAACACTTACAAATCTTCGTTAATCAGATGCCCTATCTATACAATCCTCGAATTTTACGAATGGCTGAATTACCTGAAAGTGGTTTGAAATTAGGAAGTATTTATAGCCAGTTTCACCTTTTTTTTGTTCATTTGCCTAATCTAGAAATGGAATAATAGAAATGAAACCCACATGTTTATAGAACATAATCTTGTATGCGTGTTATTTTTTAATAGGTGGGTTCCATGAGACCTTATAAAAACAAATAATATACGAATGAAAAAACTGCTTTCTTACCCGTTAACGGCGATTTTTTATATAGTTTTTGGACTTTTACTCCTGATATTTCATGTGGTTCAGGTTATATGCCTCAATGTATGGGGATATTCCGCGCATAAACGATCAGTCGAAATATTGAATTATCTTATTATTAAAAGTTTTTATATCGTAGGTTCAAGAATTCGTTTTAGAGGATTTGATAAGCTCCCAACCGGAAGACCTTTAATAATAGTATCGAACCATCAAAGCGCCTGGGATATTCCACCTGTTGTTTGGGGATTTCGGTGCCATCATCCTAAATTTATCTCGAAGGCTGAGTTGGCAAAAAATATCCCCAGTGTTTCGTATAATCTTCGGCATGGAGGTTCGGCTATAATTGATCGGAAGAATGGTTCCCAGGCAATTCGTGAGTTAATAAAATTGGGGGAACGCGTCGAAAAAAATAAGTGGGCAGTGTGCATTTTCCCGGAAGGTACCCGAAGCGAAAAAGGTAAAATGAAAAGCTTTCAGCCAGGAGGAATACGTACCCTCTTAAAAGCAGTTCCTTCTGCTATTATAGTGCCATTTGTAATCGATGGTAATTGGAAGCTCCAACCAAACAAATCCGCATTAATTAGCGTTGGGGTTACTTTAAACTATACTGTGTTAGACCCTATTGAGCCTGCTAACCAAACAGCAGAAGAACTTGTTACCAACATCGAAACTGTTATTAAGAAAGCATTAGGTCAGAGCTAGCTTGCTTGTTAATTCACGCTTACAATAACTTTATAAAGGGAAGGGGAGATAACTCCGGGAGTGATTAAAATGGAAGTATTAGCTCCTAGAAATACCGTCAATAAAGCATTGCAGCCTAATTCATTAATAATCAAGGGTGAGAAATATCACCTTTTTTGTTTTACCCTATATTATATCCTAATTATTAACATGTTACATTTCATTTAATCTCTTAGTTTTAATTGTTTGCCGATACAGCTTGTAACCCATTGGTATAATTCCCGTATTTAAAGGCAAAACATTAAAACAACTTAAAAAGATTTATATGAAAAAGCTTTCTGTAGTAATAGTAGCGGTAATGATTAGTGCGGCAGTGTATTGTCAAACAAGTGCATCAAAGTATCAAGCGCTGTTTATGTATAATTTTACCAGGTATATTGAGTGGCCTTCCACCGGCAGTGGCGATTTTGTAATCGGTGTTCTTGGCTCGGGGAGTATTGTGACTGATTTAACCGAATTAACTTCAGGCAAATTTGTTGGTTCACAAAAAATAGTAGTAAAGCAATTCAGCAACATTGCGGATGTTTCAAGTTGTCAGTTATTGTATGTTAATCGTTCATTCATTAACCAATTCCCCGATTTAGTATCTAAATTTCAGGGAAAAAGTACCTTAATGATTACTGATAAATCGGGTATGGTAGACAAAGGAGCTGGAATTAATTTTGTGATTGACGAAGGCAAACAGCGTTTCGAGGTAAACCGTAATACCATCGAAAAAAGCGGATTAAAAATCAGCAGTAAATTATTGGAAATGGCTGTAGCTGCCCAATAAAAATAAGATACCAGTAAAATGCGAAAGCCGGACTGATTTTTCAGCCCGGCTTTCGCATTTTATTAAATTGATGGTTAATTTTAGGGCATATATTAAACAAATTCTTAAATTTCGTTGTTAATATCGGCAAATTAAAATTCGCCTTGAAGAAATAACATTGCTGCTGTTGTCGTAATTAATAAAATTTAACCTGCTGTTATCTCTTTGGGTGAAATAACCCTTAACCTAAAATTAGTACGAATGAAAAAATTATTCTTAACCTTTTCTGCTTTATTTTTCAGTTACATTGCTTTCTCGCAGGTGGTAGATCCTGAAAAGAAACTACGCGATCAACGCATTGATAGCACCGATGGTTGGGAAACCGGAGGTATTATCATGGTAAATTTCGGGCAGACATCTTTGTCAAACTGGGCTGCCGGGGGCGAAAATTCAGTTTCGGGCAATGGCTTGATTAATTATTTTGCAAACTACAAAAAAGGAAACCTCACCTGGGATAATACCCTGGATCTTGGGTATGGTATCTTAAATCAAGGTTCTCAAGCCCGAAAAACAGACGATAAAATTGATTTTTCAACAAAATTGGGACGCAATGCTTCTAAAAATTGGTACTACTCCGGGCTATTAAATTTTAAGACTCAATTTATGCCGGGGTATAATTACCCAAACGATTCGGTTAAAATCTCCAAATTTTTAGCGCCAGCTTATCTGGTTGCTGCCATTGGTATGGACTATAAACCGGGGAATAACCTAACGGTCTTTATTGCACCGCTCACCGGCAAACTTACAATAGTCAATGACAATGATCTTTCGGATGCAGGGGCTTATGGTGTCGATCCCGGTAAAAAATCGCGCAGTGAATTTGGGGGATATTTCCGGATTGCCTACCAAAAAGATATCATGACCAATGTTAACCTTGCTACTAAATTCGATGCCTTCTCTAATTATATTAAAGATCCTCAAAACATAGATATTAGCTGGGAAATGCTTCTTTCGATGAAGGTAAATAAATATATCAGCGCAAGTATATCCACTCATCTACTATACGATTATGATGTAAAATATAAAAACACATTACCGGCTAGAGTTCAATTCAAAGAAGTATTGGGAATAGGATTTTCATATAAATTCTAATTTATTGATATTGTATAAAATACTTTAAGAATAAACAGAAACCCAAATTACCCCTATTATTTTATTCACCTAAAACTAAAACGATGGCTGTATTTAAAGAATTTAAAGAATTTGCCATGCGTGGCAACGTAATCGACCTTGCAATTGGTATTGTTATTGGAGCCGCATTTGGTAAAATTGTCACCTCCCTTGTAAACGATGTTATTATGCCTCCGCTTGGATTACTCATTGGTGGGGTAAACTTTACCGATTTGAAAGTTGTAATGAAGGCTGCTGTAGGAGAAAATCCGGCGGTAACATTAAATTATGGAAATTTTGTTCAGGTAATTTTCGACTTTTTAATTGTGGCTTTTGCTATCTTTTTATTAGTGAAAGGGCTTAACCGGCTGAAAAAGAAAGAAGAGGCCAAACCTACACCTCCTCCTGCTCCTTCGACCGAAGAAAAACTGTTAACCGAAATTCGCGACTTGCTTAAAAAATAATAATAGAATTGATGTTTAATTTTTGAAAGAGACCGGGAATTTTCCCGGTTTTTTTGTTCTTATCAATTATAATTCTGCTATTGGATTTTCTCAGAGTAGCAAAATTTATAACTTTGAAGTTATTCATCAACTCTAACTACTATGAGAACCTATCTGACTGTTGTGTTTTTAGGAATCGTATCCCTGGTTTTTTCCCAAAAGCCAACTATTCCTTTTTATTTCGAAGAACTAACATCGCCACAAATGGCCGAAGCTATCCAGTTATCAGGTAAAACTTGCATCATTCCTTTAGGAATATTGGAGAAACACGGGCCGCATCTGCCTGTTGGGACTGATCTGCTCGAATCGCGCGAATTAACCCGCCGTGCGGTATCTACTGAATATGCAGTAGTTTTCCCCCAATATTATTTCGGACAAATTTTTGAAGCAAAACATCAACCCGGCGTTATAGCATACAGCAACCAGTTAGTTTGGAATATTTTGCAGGAAACATGCGATGAACTTGCCCGGAATGGTTTCGAGAAAATTATTTTGGTAAACGGTCATGGAGGGAATAATAGTTTCCTCCCATATTTTTGTCAGTCGCAGCTTGCTTCTAAAAAAAACTATGCTGTGTACCTCTTTACTCCCGATGAAAATGATGAATACAATCAAAAAATTAAGTCGATGCGAAAAAGTAAAGGCCCCGACCAACATGCCGGCGAAACGGAAACTGCTACCATGTTAACCCACCGTCCCGACCTGGTGCATTTGGATGCAGCAAACAGCCAGAGTGGCGAAGACCAAAACCGTTTAAAACTTGATTTTGCCTATACAGGTATTTGGTGGTACGCAAAATTTCCAAATCACTATTCGGGCGATGGTAAAGTGGCAGCCAAAGAATTGGGTGAATATATTTACAGCTTTAATACCGATCAATTGGTGAAAATGATTCGTTCGGTAAAAGCCGATGCGCAAACCCTGTTGCTTCAAAAAGAGTTTTACGATAGGGCAATTGCTCCAAAATAGTTTATTGCTCCATTCATTTAACAAAAAAATGTGATAATTTGCAACGGAAGCAAAATGGGTCAATTCTTGCAAACTAACGACGAATGAGCTATCTCCGAATTTTATTTTTGGGAAGTATTGTATTCTTTAACATTACATCCTGCGTTAGCGTCTCTCCAAAATCGGGGGAAAATTTAGGGTATTCTGATAGTCTGTTGTTAAAAAAGCATGTGTATGCGTTGGCAAAAAATAACGGATATAGAACATACCTCGATAACACAACTTTGAATAAGAGTGCTGACTACATTCGCGATGAATTTCTGAAAATTTCAAATAGGGTTTCTATTCAGGGATTTAAGGTGGAGGGGAGAAAGTTTCGAAATATTATATGCTCGGTTGGCCCTGAAAATGCAAAACGGATAATTATAGGGGCGCATTACGATGTTTGCGGAAACCAGGCCGGTGCTGATGATAACGCCAGTGGAGTTGCGGGGTTGCTTGAATTGGCGCGGTTGCTCAAAAGTCAAACATTAAAATACCGAATCGATTTTGTTGCCTACTCGCTCGAAGAACCTCCTTACTTTAAGACACAAAATATGGGAAGTTATATTCATGCGAGATATTTGGCAGATAATAAAATATCAGTACAGGGAATGATTTGCCTGGAAATGATTGGATACTTTACCGACCTGCCACACTCGCAAAAATATCCGGTTGGGTTCTTGAAGTGGTTTTATGGGAATACGGGCAATTATATTACCATTGTTCAAAAATTTGGAAATGGGTCTTTTGGTAGAAAATTTAATCGAAGTATCCGAAAAAATGCAACCATTGAAACAAAGTTTTTCCGGGCTCCAAAATTTCTTCCCGGGGTTGATTTTTCCGACCATCGAAATTACTGGGAGTTTGGGTATAATTCAGTGATGATAACAAACTCGGCTTTTTATAGAAATTCGAATTATCATACCATATTCGATACTCCCGAAACGCTCGATTATTATAGAATGTCGAAAGTGGTTGACGAGACCTTTACTACCATTCTGGAACTAAACAAATAAACTGCTTATGCCACTACTGATTGTACTTCTGGGAATAATTATACTTCTGGTCCTTGTTTCGAAATTGCGATGGAATGTTTTCATAGCATTGCTTATTACCTCTTTTATCCTCGGGTTGCTCAACGGGATGAACCTGACCGATATTCTTGCTTCTGTTTTAACAGGTGTGGGCGAAACCATGGGAAAAATTGTATTAATAATAGTATTTGGTGCAATGCTGGGGAAACTTATTGAAGAAAGTGGAGCTGCCCATACAATTACCTATTGGTTTATTTCTATTTTTGGAGAAAAACGATTGCCGTTAGCCCTTATGCTAACAGGGTTTGCCATTGGATTGCCCATGATTTATAATGCAAGTTTTCTGGTTCTTATACCGCTTGTTTATACGTTTGCTTCTACTACAAAATTTCCTCTCATTTACCTGGGGATCCCTCTTTGTGCCACGTTATCGGTAGCTCATGGATATTTACCGCCACATCCTGCTCCAACGGCTGTGGCAGCAATGATTCATGCCAATGTAAACCTTACCTTATTGTATGGGATAATTATTGCAATTCCGGCCATTGCACTGGCAGGTCCTTTTTTAGCTAGTTTTTATAAAAAAATGATTGTACAACCGCCCAAGGAATTATTTACACCAAGGGAGTTTAAAAAAGAGGAGCTGCCAAAAATCGGGATAAGTCTTTTCACCGTATTAATTCCAATAATTTTAATGGTAACCGGAGCGCTTTATAATTTGTTTGTTGGAACAACCGGTAAGCTTTCGGGTATGTTTACTTTTATCAGCGATCCCAATTTCGCCTTATTTTTTGCTGTGATGATAGGTATCTATACATTAGGGACCCGTCGTGGCAAAAGCATGGATAAAGTAATGAAAAGCCTAACCGATTCTGTTGGAAGTGTGGCGCTCATTGTTTTAATAATTGCTGCCGGGGGTGCTTTCAAACAGGTTTTGATAGATAGTGGTGTTGGGAAGTATATCGAATTTATTGCCCAAAAAATTGATGCCTCTCCATTAATCCTGGCTTGGGGTACGGCAGCGCTTTTGCGACTGGCATTAGGCTCGGCAACGGTGGCAACTATTACGGCAGCAGGGATGATCCTTCCTCTGGTAACCGGTACCGGTGTCTCGCCCGAACTGGTAGTACTGGCAACCGGATCGGGAAGTCTTATGTTTTCGCACTTTAACGATACCGGATTCTGGATGTTTAAAGAATATTTCAACCTTTCCATTAAACAAACCTTTATGACCTGGACTGTGATGGAATGTATTGTGAGTTTAGCTGGTTTGTTGGGTGTTCTGACTCTAAACTGGATTTTATAAAGCAAAAAAAACTTCAACAACTAATCGGTTAAGAATAATTGTTGAAGCTATTAAATAGTGTTATTGTCTTGCAACTAACGTTCAGAAAGATCCCTGAATGTTAATCGTTACAACCTAGAATCTATAGTTTACCCCTATTGAAAAATAATGGGGGGCACCAACTGTTAATTCAGAATTTAAACCGATATGATCGGTAAAATATCCTCTAAAACCAAATAAAATAACCTGAGGCGCAAAACCGCCTGCTTTCGATAATACATCATCAGCGTCGTAAGCAGGATCTTTTGAATTAGTGCTGATATTCCAATTGGTATACCCTAACCTTAAACCCGAATACAAATCAACTTTTTCAGAATTAGCATAATGAAAAAGCGCACGTAAACCAAAATTCAAACGCTTTATTGTTGTTTTATAATCACCATAAGTAAGATCGGTGTAATTAATTTTCATACCTTGGTAAGAAGCTGCTCCACCCAAACTGAACCATTTTGAAATACCATAATCGTAGGTAACCTGTATAGCTGGCACTGCTGATGTTTCGCCGTTTGCAGCCGAGATCAGTGACCCTACTAAACTAAAACCGCCATTCACGCAAAAAGTCGATTTGTAAGTTTCGTTTTGTGCCTGAATAATTCCATTAAGGCTTAAAGCTAAAATAGCTAAGAGTAAAATTTTTTTCATGTAAGTGTTTTGGTTAATTAAAATGTTAAATAGAATGTTTTGCTATTACGTCTGCATTTAGAATATGTTTTAATAATTTTTAAGCTTTTTTTAATAGGATTAAACACAGGAATGAATGTTGCACTTGAAGTGGTCATTTTAATCCTGGAACAGACAGCCTTATGATCTCTCACTTTAACGATACCGGATTCTGGATGTTTAAGGAATATTTCAATCTTTCCATTAAACAAACCTTTATGACCTGGACCGTGATGGAATTTATTGTCAGCACGGTTGGGCAGATAGGAGTGTTAATGCTAAATTTGGTTATTTGAACATAATAATTGAAGCCTCCATTGCCCAAAAATGCCTTTTCATGGAAATGATACCCTCACAAAGATTGATATTTAAAACGGAATAGTAGTTTTATGGAATAATTAACCAACCTTTATCCGTATGAAGTATTTTATTTTATTTTTGGTTGCATTCTTTTTTATTCCCTCGCTGCAAGCGTCCGATCGGGATTTGTTCTCTTACGATAAAACCAGGGTCGATAATGCGTTGAATGGTTTGAACAGGGTCGAAAAAATCATTAACGATAATCCTGCATCAGACCCCCTCGATTTAGTTGAAAAAGGACAAATTGAGGCTGTAACTTTTAATCAATTCAAGAGTGCTTTTGGTTTTGGATCAGAACCTCCTTTGGGAATACCATCCTTTCTCTGGGGGTGTGTGTTTGGGGTGGTAGGAATGGTTATTGTGGTCATCATGACCGACAAGGACAAAGCAGAACTTCAAAAAGCATTTTATGGATGTATTACTACCTATGCAATTATAGGAGTATTTTACTTATTTGCAATGATGCAATACTCAGGATTATAAAAAAAACAATCACTCCTTGCATTTTTAAACAAACATAGTATCTTTAACGTGGAATTATTTTTTGTTTTACTAACCAGTAAAATTTTATTTTTATGAAAAAACTCTTTCTCGTATTGTGTGTTAGCGCATTTGCTTTTGGTTCGGTTATGGCTAACGACTCCGAACTGTTTTCGTATGACAAAGCCAAAGTTCAATCGGCTGTATCTGACATGAGCCAGGTGGAACAATTAATTAGCCAGAACCCAACTGTTTCGGCTGACGATTTAATGGCACAAGGTAAAATAGATGCTTCTTTTGAGGTAAGTTCTACAAGTCCTTTTTCTGTAAATGGTGAGCCACCACTTGGAATCCCTTCTTTCTTATGGGGTTGTATTTTAGGTTTGGTAGGTTTATTAATCGTTTACCTGATTACCGAAGACAAAGAAGAAACCAAGAAAGCTCTTTGGGGTTGCGTAGCATCCGCCGTTGTAGGGATCATTTTCTATTTTGCTTTCTGGGGCGCTCTATTTGCAGGTGCATCAACAATCTAACAACTGGAAATCAAAAAAAATCTAACTTCCCGGCTTTTAGTCGGGAAGTTTTTTTATTTATTTAGTGTTACGTGAAAAATATCCGGTATTTATTAATCCTTTCCCTTTTTTGTTGTGCATTTTCAAGCCTTGATGCACAAAAATTTTTTCGATTGAAAGGCGATTTTTCTATTAAAGCAAAAGCCGATAATGGAAAATCTCAGTTGACCATTGGCAAATTTTATTACGATCGAAATTTCAAGAAACTAGTATATATAAACACTTTTCCAAAGAAAGAATCGTGGGTATCGATCGATACTTCCGTTTATCATATTGTGAATAATAAAGTTATCGACAGGCAATCAGCACCTCCCATTGCAGAATTTTCTATATTCCATTTGGCATTGAACAGTCAGTTGTCCAATTACGGATTTAAAAATACTGTTCTAAAAATTGAAAAGGTAGAACGTCAGGGCGATATGGTGATTACTACCTGGGCTCCACCCGAAAAGGCGGCTAAATTATTTGGAAAAATAAAAACATCTACCAAAAACAATAAGCTCTTTGGAATTGTTTTTCTCGACACCGAAGGCAAAGTACTGAAAAAACAATTTTTTAACAATTATAAGAATCTGAATGGCTTGGAATTTCCTCAGGAAGTGGTTGATATCGCCTATGTAAAGGGGAAAGAAAATTATCAGGTTACCACCTATAAAAACATTGTAATAGATGATCTTACGGAAGGCAATATTTATAATTATAGTGTTCCTGGGGGTAAATAATCCTCAGGGGTTTGCTCAGGATGTTGCGGCATACACTGAATTCAGCAATCAGTTCAGTGTGCATACGCATAAGGAAACCTACGACTTTGCCAAACACTCCGAAAATGAGTTGGAAGCAGTGTTCTCGGGATTATTTTTGTTTTATAAATCGTTCCTTTCTTCGCAGGACGCTATTTCCTGCGTTTTTTATCCTTCGTGTTCAGTTTATGGTTTTCAAACAGTACAGAAAAACGGAGTAATAATTGGTATGCTCGATACGTTCGACAGGTTGAGCCGATGCCATGCACTTAGCCCTGAAGAATATGACATTCATACGGAAACACATTTGTTTTATGACCCGGTTCAATAAAATAGTTCTCTTATTGCTTCTGTTTGCCATACCCTGCAAAGCACAGAATTTATACGATGAGCAGCATTCGGCCAAATTTGCCGAATATCTATTCCAAAGCCAGCAGTTTGATCTGGCTGCACAGGAATATGAGCGGCTGCTCTATATGAACGATTCAGCTGACTATAAGCTACAATTGTTTAAAAGCTATCGTAAATCAGGAAATTTATCGTTGGCCGCCAAACGGTTTTCCGATATCCTGAACGACTCTATCCATAGTACTTCCGAACCCATTGCACAGGAATATGTTCATCTGTTGATGTTACAACAGGACCTGCCCAAAGCAGCAAATTTCAGCAATTCCAATAAAAATATTTCGGAGCTTCAAAACCGGTATAACCTGATGCAGATAAGTATGCTGTCGAAGAACTGGAAACGGGCCGATAGTTTAGCATCTTTGATAAAAGGGGTGGATACCGAGTATTTAAAGGTGTTGGAATCGGCCCGAAATATGAAGCATCGTTATGCCGGGTTAGCGCTTACATTTTCGATGATTATTCCCGGAGCTGGTAAAGCCTATTCGGGCTATTGGAAAGATGGAATTGTATCTCTTTTGTTTGTGGCTGCTACCGGATGGCAATCGTACCGTGGTTTTGACAAAAGTGGAAGCAAATCGACAGCTGGTTGGATTTGGGGAAGTATCAGCACAGGGTTCTATTTCGGGAATTTGTATGGGTCATTTAGATCGGCAAAACGATACAATAACAGGCAGAATGAAATTTTACATCAGCGTGCGGAAAGCTATATTTACAGTACTTTTTAGTTTCCTTGTCCTCCCTTCCTGGGCACAGGTGCCCGGCAGTGCGGTTTCGTTTGCCAATGAACAATTTTTTGCCGGAAATTATTCTTCTGCATTAATTGAATACCAACGAGCGTTGTTTTTTGGAACGGAGGCCACTGGTCAAATCTATCAACGGATGGCCGATTGTTCGTATCATTTAAAAAAATACGACCAGGCCATTGAATTTTACGACCGGGCATTTTTTACCTATTCACAGGATAGCTTGAAGGTAAACGCCTTATTAAATAAAGCAAAATGCAACATTGTAACCAAAAACTATAATATTGCCCTGATCGATTTATTGGGGATAACCGATTCGCTGGCCGAAAAAACCTATCGGTTAAAACAGTTTTATATTGGGATGTGTTATTTTGGTACGGAGCAATTTCCTATAGCCCGTGATTTTTTTATCGATGCCATAAATCCTTCTTATACCGCTGAACGGGCTGCTATAGCTACCTTATTCGAAAATAAAAAGTTGTTATACCGCCCCGATCCCCATACTGCTTTTGTTATGAGCATCTGTTTCCCGGGGCTGGGACAATTTTATGCCGGAGATATTAAAAACGGCTTAAATTCTTTACTTCTCTCCACAGGACTTGTTGCTCTTGGGATTCAAATTTCGGTTCAACAATCGGTGTTGGATGGTATTTTTACCATTATTCCATGGTTTCAGCGGTATTATCAGGGGGGGTATATGCGTGCCGAGAAAATTGCTATGGAAAAAAGGGCTTCGAATAGAGGTAAACTTTATGGTCAGGTATTGGATCAGATCTCTTCTACAAAGTAGTTTTACATGTCGGTAAACATTTTATCGGGTTATTCCTGCTGTAATTGCTGAAATCGTAGACTAGCCTGCCTATTAGAACTGATATTGAAATTCATATTTAAATCCCTTTCTTAACCAGTTACATATTTTTATATCTTAGCAGCTTTATATCAGGAGATTTATCTTAATATATTGCTCAAAATGAGAGAGTCGCTTCAGGTATTGGATGGTATTCGGCTAAATTTTAGCCAGGAAGGATTTATGTTCTTAAATATTACGCTGGCGCTTATCATGTTCGGCGTTGCCCTGGAAATTAAAGTGCAAAATTTCAGGTTGATTCTATCCAATCCCAAATCGGTAATTGCAGGTTTTTTAGCTCAACATTTTTTAGTCCCGGCTTTTGCTTTTCTACTGGTATTGGTTTTACGCCCCAGTCCATCTGTTGCTTTGGGAATGATATTAGTAGCAGCCTGCCCGGGGGGAAATATCTCTAACTTTTTATCGTTAATGGCGAAAGGAAATGTAGAATTATCGGTTACGCTAACCGCAATTTCTACTATTGTGGCTGTTGTTTTAACGCCCTTTAATTTTGCCTTATATGGTAGCCTATACTCGGAAGCTTCTCATTTAATGATGCCAATTTCTATCGATCCTTTTGAAATGGCACAAACTGTATTTTTCCTTTTAGGAATTCCATTGATTTTGGGAATGTTATTTTCCTGGAAGTTTCCACTTACGGCGAAAAAAATAACAAAACCCATGAAAATATTTTCACTGGTAGCTTTTGGAATCTTTGTTTTTGCAGCATTGGCGGCCAATTTTAATTACTTCTTAAAATACATACATTTAATCTTTCTCTTTGTACTCCTCGAAAATGGGTTGGCCTTTTTGGTTGGTCACTTTACCGGAAAGACATTTCGGCTGCCTGCCAACGATATAAAAACAATTGGGATTGAGTCGGGAATACATAATTCGGGATTGGCGCTGGTTCTTATTTTCAACCCCAAGCTATTTAATGGATTAGGAGGGATGGCATTTATCGCCGCATGGTGGGGGATTTGGCACATTATTGCCGGATTAGGAATAGCGACCTACTATTCCCGAAAAATGAAAAGCAATTTAAAAAGTGAACCTGTAATATGAAACTTGTATATTTATATATAACATATCACTGTTGTTTGTTAAGAGTTAGGCTTCGACTCGCTCAGCCTGACGAACTGGTATTATTGTCACACTGAGTCGAAGTGTGTATTAATTATTCAATTTCTAAACTAAACAACATTGTATAACATATTTCGAAAACGATAAATAATGGCTCTTTAGCTTTAGAAAAATAATAAAGGTAGAATGAAATCGGACCATCTTCACTCACATTCCAGGCGCTATGCCTTACTACGAAAAATAATATCCTTCTACCATGAAGTATATTACGAAGATATTTGTGTTATAAATGCTGATAATATACCTGAAAACGAACCGGTAATTTTTGCGCCCAACCATCAAAATGCATTGATGGATGCATTGGCTATTATTTTCACCACAAAAAAGCAGATCCTCTTCATGGCCCGGGCCGATATTTTTAAAAAGGAATCTATTAAAAAGATTCTCACTTTTATGAAAATCATTCCTGTATATCGCATCCGCGATGGAAAGGAAGCACTGGCAAACAACGATGAAAGTTTCGAAATTGCGTTCAGGTCACTTAAAAACAATGAAGTTGTTGGCATAATGCCCGAAGGAAACCATGGAGATCAACACCGACTAAGGCCCCTAAAAAAGGGATTTGCCCGATTAGCCATGCAATCGCAGGAGCTTTTGGACAGTAGCATTCATGTTAAAATTGTTCCTGTAGGATTAGAATATAGTAATTACCAGGCATTTCGTGGTAATCTCCTGATTAAATACGGAACACCAATTGATGTGCGTGAGTACATGGATGTGTATTCCGAAAATCCGGCTAAAGCGCTTCAATCTCTTAGGGAAAGAGTGGCTAAGGAGTTAGTTTCCCTGATGATAAATATTGATACCGATGATTATTATGAAACTATCTATCAGGCCAAAGAACTGTTTTCTTCTCATAATAAGAAGAAAATCGCCTCTCTCAATGAAAAATTTGAAATGGAGAAAAAACTAACCGGCAACTTGCTTGCACTAGTTGAGGGTAATACTTCCGAGTTAAATGACTTACGAAATAAACTCAAAGATCTTGAATTAGATGCCGGGCAATTGAATTTGAAGCCATGGGTGTTAGGATGGGAAAATCCCAAAAAAAGTATGCATTGGTTTTCGGAAATAACCAGATATTTTGCCTTTTTACCAGTTTTCGCGGTTACGGCTTTATTCCATGCTGTTCCGTATTATGCCTCCGAATATTTTTCCAATCGGGCAAAGGATAAGCAATTTGTAAGTTCTATGCGGTTTTTAATCAGCTATATTTTTTACATCCTTTGGTATCTATTGATGTTGCTCTTTCCGATAAGTATTATTCTAAAAGGAATTCTATTAATAACCATGCCTGTTTTAGGAATCCTATCTTTCGATTTTGGGGATTCTTTAAAGAAAATTTTTGTTAAAATTCGCTTTGTCATCTTAAAGCGTCAAAATAGCAATGCACTCATTGAATTACAGAAAGATTACGCAAATTTAATTAATTGGCTTACTGTTAAATCCAATCTATAAAAATAGCATGGGAATTTATTATACCGGAAAAAAAATTTGGATTACGGGAGCTACTTCCGGAATTGGTGAAGCGCTTGCTCTGGAGTTTGCCAAATTAAATACGGTACTTATTCTTTCGGGGAGGAGGCAGGAAGAGCTCGACAGGGTAGCCCTCCTATGTAAACAATTGGGAAGCGTTGCATACACCATACCGTTTGATTTATCGGATGCTGCTGAAATTGAAAAGGCTGCAAATAACGTTTTGGCTGACTATAAGCGAATTGATATTTTGGTGAACAACGGGGGCATAAGTCAACGTTCGCTGGTAATTGATACTCCTATTGAAATTGACCGCAAAGTTATGGAAATTGATTTTTTCAGCGGTGTTATTTTGACCAAAAAGGTGCTACCTGAAATGGTAAAGGCAGGTTTTGGCCATATTATTGTAATAAGCAGCATTACCGGGGTATTTGGTTTTCCTCTACGGTCGGCTTATGCTGCTGCCAAACATGCCATGCATGGTTTTTACGAAACATTATGGGCAGAGCTACACGAAAAAGGGATTAATGTTACTATAGTATGTCCTGGTCGAGTAAATACCAACGTCAGCCTGAATGCCATTACAGAAACAGGGGCGGCACATGCCATCATGGATCACGATATCAACAAAGGCATTTCCCCGCAAAAATGTGCAACTATTATTATAAAAGCTGTTCAAAAAAGGAAGAAAATTGTTTATATAGCTGGCAAGGAAATGCTGATGGTGTATTTCAAACGCTATATTCCCTGGATATTTTATAAGCTGGTTTCTAAAGTAAAGCCTTCGTAACAAAATAATACCTAAATTTAATACTTCAATTTAATAAAAATTGTGGAATGGGAGATGTAATAATCAGCGGGATACAACAAGTTGGGATTGGAGTTTCCGATATGCACGAAGCCTGGAAATGGTATCGAAAATATTTTGGGGTTGATATACGAATCTTTGAAGATGAAGCCATGGCAAACCTGATGTTGCCATATACAGGAGGCAAACCCCGTCGCAGGCATGCTGCGCTGGCGGTTAATATGCAAGGTGGCGGAGGTTTTGAAATTTGGCAATATAAAGACCGTGTTCCCGAAGCTCCCAAAGAGCAAATCAGGTTGGGCGATTACGGGATATTTGCCGTAAAGATTAAAAGCCGCGATGTAAAAAAAGTATACCAGCATTATCTCAACGAAGGATTAAATATTACTGCATTAACCACCTCTCCCGATGGCCACGATTCTTTCTTTATTCAGGATCCTTATGGGAACTATTTTCAAATAATTGGTGGAGATTCGTGGTTTCGCAATAACAAAAAATTTACAGGAGCTGCCTATGGAACCCTTATTGGCGTTTCGGATATTTCGAAATCGATGGCATTTTATAAGGAAATTCTAGGGTATGATGAAGTGTTATCCGATGAAACCAAGGTCTTTGACGATTTATCAAAGCTTCCTGGCGGGAACAACCTTTATCGGCGGGTTCTTCTAAAGCACAGCAAATCGAGGTTAGGTGCATTTAGCCGTTTGTTGGGCGATAGTCAGATCGAATTACTTCAGGTTATGGATCGCGAAGCATCTAATATTTTTACCAACCGGTTCTGGGGCGATTTGGGTTTTATCCATCTCTGTTTTGATATCAATGGCATGATTGCTTTACGCGATAAATGCAAAATATTTGGTCACCCATTTACGGTAGATAGCAGCAATAGCTTTGATATGGGTGAGGCAGCAGGCCACTTTTCGTATATTGAAGACCCCGATGGAACTTTAATTGAATTTGTAGAAACACACAGAGTTCCAATATTCAAAAAATTGGGATGGTATTTAAATTTGCAGAAACGAAACCCTGAAAAGTCACTGCCAGGTTGGATGCTGAATGCGCTGGCATTGAATAAAATAAGGGATTAATAGGGGGCTAGAAAGCAATTTTTATTTTCATATTTAGTTATTATGTCTTTGAGAAGATATAAACCATTGCTATGATCGGTTTTTAGATATGAAAAAGATACTTGCCACCCCAACTTCCGAAGCCCCCTTCACCTGGCTCGATATTACGCAGCCCGATGCCGCAGAACTTGATTTAATTGCCCGCGAATATAAGTTGAATCAATATACGGTGCGCGATTGCCTGGAACCCGATCACTTGCCTAAGTTTGAAATCTATAATTCTACCAATTTTTTAATTGCCAGGGCATATGCTCCCAAAACTCCCAAAAACTCTCATTCTATTCAGGAGTTGACCAGTAAAATTGCCATATTTTATAATCATAATTTTATTATTACGATACACCGGCAAGCCTGGCCCTTTATTGATAATATAAAAGAACAGTATCTCGATAAAAATGTTTTTCACTCCCCTCAGGATTTGGTTACCAATATTTTATGGAATTCACTTCACACTTACGAAGTTCCCGCGATTGATTTAATCAGCCGGATTGAGTTTTATGAAGACGAGATATTCTTAAAAACGCAGGTTCCAAACCTGCAACGGAGCCTGTATTTTTTAAAACGGAAAGCAGCAGCTTGTAAAAAAGTATTACATCTTACTACCGATGTAATAAGCCGGTCGCATCTGGGAGTACAGAATAACCCATTTATGCAGGATTTGAACGATTTACATCTGAAATTACTGACCCAATACGACCAAATCCAGGAAGACGCAAACAATTTATTGTCGGTTTATATTTCGCTCTCGTCGCAAAAAACCAATGAGACAATGAAGATCTTAACCATTTTCTCGGTATTCTTTATGCCACTTACTTTTATTGTTGGTATTTATGGTATGAATTTCGATTTTATGCCCGAGCTACGCCAGAAATGGGGTTATCCGGCTGTTTTACTTTTAATGGTTGGAGTTACAGCATTTATTTACTTTTGGTTTAAGCGAAACAAACTGATAAAGAAGTAGGATTTTTCTTACATTTGTTGCAAATCTTGTACATTCAATCATTAACTGGCAAGAAGATGAAAAAAATAGTAACCTCCTTATTTTTAATATCCTGGCTCTTTACCATTGTAGCGCAGGAAAGCGAAGAAAAACCATTTTATATTACTCCGGCTAAAAAAGCCCCTGTAGCCAGTAAACTTGACTATCATTTGAGTGTTGGAACCAGTTTTATTTACGCTCCGGGTTATGGTAACGGGCTGTCAACCTATGTTGCTCCCGAAATAAGTTATAAACTTTCCCCAAAAATTAGGGTGAATGCCGGAATTATGTTTCTTCAGTCGAATATGAGTTTCATGAACTACCGGACAAATTGCGGTTCGGAGAGAAGTGTAGTAATAAAAACGCCATCCACTATCAGCACTCTGGCCTATATTTCGGGCGATTACTTAATTAATAACCGGTTAACCCTATCAGGTACGATCGTGAAGGATTTATCAAATCCGGGGAATAATGCATATAATAATTCTGTTCAAATGATGTCGATGCATTTGAATTACAAGCTCACCGACAATATTTCGATTGGGGCTGGCATGAATATGATCCAATCGAACCGCAATAATACCTTCTTTAATCCAGGGTTCAATTCCGGAAACCAGTTTTCGAACAATGGTTGGGGATACTAATTCGGTTAAAAAAGTTTGGTTCGATTTTTGAAAGTGCAATGTATCCTTTAATACTCATCCTCTGGCTGGAAAGCATTTTCTTTCCGGCTTTTTTTGTTGGTATAAGTATGCTCCTAAATAGTTAATTAAAGGTTTAACCCCCATGATTTTAACAATCCTAAAAATCAGAGCGATTCAAATAGTTCGATTGTTTCAAGAGATTGGATTATTGCGGGCGATAGTTCTGATAGCGTTTTTAGCATTTGGTTCGTTTATGATTTTTCAGACGATTAAACAATCTGAAAATTCGGTTGCTGTTTCAATTATCACTGGACTTATCATTTTATCGATCCATGCATCGCGCAAGGATAAACGGTTTTTGAAAATGTATTTTAACCGCAGTTATCTGATATTCCTGGTCGAATATTTCATGCTGGTAGTTCCAATACTAATAGCTTTCTGCATATTTAGCGATTGGAGAAACCTAATTGTTTTATGCCTAGTTTGCTTATTGATTCCAAGGATTTATATGAATTTGGGCTTAGGGAATCTTTCTGCGGCGAGTAAAATACTTTTATATCCATTCAGCTCGAACTTTAGTTTCAAACTGAATATTAAAACTCCCTTTACCAATCCCAGAGCTTTCGAGTGGATAAGTGGGTTTCGTCACTATTTCATTTTTATAATTCCAGTCTATCTGATATTTCTGGGCTTTTCGTTCAAAGAGTATGTTGGGGCGGTAAGTATAATTATTCTTTCCATTATAGTATCGGGCTTTTATTATTATGGCGAATCGCGCGAATTTATTGCGTTGTTTTCGCAGAATTACAGGACGTTTCTTGTTCAAAAAATGAAACTGAGCCTGACATATTTGTTGGTTTTATTAGGGCCAATAATTCTCGTATCAATTCTATTTCAACCTGGAACATGGTATTTCATCCTGGGGACCTTAATAATTGCCTCGTTAATCCAAATTATCACTATAATTTTTAAATATGCCCTATTTGCCGAAAACACCGATTTGGGTCGCAACGGATTAATTATATCGATTAATGTGCTCTGTATCCTTTTGCCATTTTTATGGCCACTACCCATCGTTATGGGAATTCGGTACTATTTGAAAGCACAAAATAACCTAAAAAAAATATTGAATGGTATCAATTGAAAACCTGAAAGTTAGTTATGGGGAGCACAACGTATTGAAATGCGTTAACTTAACCATACCATCGTCGTCGATTCATGGACTGGTCGGATTAAATGGCTCCGGGAAAACCACCTTGTTAAATACCCTTTACGGATTAAAGGAAAAACAAGCAGGTTCAATTTCATACAATTCATTGCCTATCGCAAAGAGCAAAATAGCGTATCTCGAATCGACCAATTATTTTTATCCGTATATCACGGGCAAGGAATATTTAAAGATGTTCCAAACTCAAAATACAGGTTTTGAAATTGATAAATGGAACGAGCTTTTTGAATTGCCATTAAACAAGTTGGTGGAGGATTATTCAACCGGCATGAAAAAGAAGATTGCTCTGATGGGAGTAATATGTTTAAACAGGGAAATTTTGATACTTGATGAACCATTTAACGGAGTGGATTTGGATACAGTTCAGAAGATAAAATCGTTGCTGGTTAAACTCAGGGATTGCAATAAAACCATAATAATTACATCGCATATATTGGAATCGTTGCTTAGCATATGCGATCAGTTAAGTTATTTAAATAACGGGGTAATTCAGTTTTCGAAGGAAAGGAAGGATTTTAGCTCTGTTGAGCACGAAATTTTTTCGGTGAACCAGGAACGATTAGACAACCAAATTCAGCTTCTGATAGGGAAAGGTAAATAATGTATGGCTGACAAAGTATGCCACTGGAGAAGTTTGTTATCTTGCGAAAAAATCTTCAGATATATTCATAAATAAATGAACCCTTTTGATTAATAATGTAAGGAATTTAAATCGAAAAGATCAATTTAGTTTATAATAGAGGTATATAATTTACCTAAAATTTTAAAAAATGAATTCTTCACTCGCGAATACTTCAAGCAAATTAATTACTAATAGAAATAATATAATCAATATATCAAAAGGGCCACAATTCGCGACTAAAGGAGGAGCTATTTTAGCAATGGTGTTTCTAATGTTTTTGGTTTTAACAATCGCTTGTCTTCTTCAGGCAATGTATCTGCTTACATTGTTTTTCGGAATATTAAGTATCATATTATTTAGCATTGTTATTGATGTTCATGGGATAGAGGTAAATACCTGTGTACATATAATAAGGGATTATAAAGCATTTTTATGGGTTAGAATCGGAAAGTGGTCTAATATTAATGATTTCAAGTCAATTCATTTAACAAAAAAGAATGTAATAATTAGAACTTCTGATTATTCAGATCACTTTTCCGATACTTACCATTATTTTCATATTAAGCTGGTAGATGAATTGAATAAAAAAGAGATATTTCTTGCGGAATATAAAAATTACTATAAAGCGCAGAAAATATCAAGTGATATTGCAAACGCTACTGGATTGGAATTTAGAGATTATATTAAGGGGACAATAAAAAATAGGTAAATGACTATATATCAAAAGGTTTTAGATGCAATGCAGTTAAATACGATAATTGTACTAACAAATAGCAATTTTCATATAAAAAGAAAAGCATAAATCACATTCGTTTAGTTACCTATACTGTCTGTTCCGATTAAAAATATGGACCGGTAAACTCTGATTTCTTTTACAGTAACTTTTCTTTTACCGCCCAATTATTCCATAAAAAATTACATGCAGCAAATATTCAATTCGTTGGCTGGGACTGGATGAGTCGTTTTCCCAGAATTGGGATATCTCCATCCCCTTTAAAATACACAATATGGAGAGTGCCGATAGAGCGGTATCGGGAATATCGAATTGTTTCAGGGATACTCCTTCGTCCAATATTGCTATTAGCTTTTCGCGTTCAATTTTTTCGTAATGATATCGAACCTCGTCAAATGCCGGAATCCGACCCTGAAAATCGTTTTTAAGGATGGAATAAAGTTTAGCTGTTTCGTTAAATCGAAGTACACGAACCTCAATGTATGTCTTTAGCTTATCTTTAGGATTATTGCATTTTGCAAGTGCGGCGGCAACTTCACTAAATAAGAGGCTAACTTCTTTATCCATTACCGCTTTAAAAATGTCTTCTTTGCCGGGAAAGTAATAATAGAGGGAGCTTTTGCCTTTGTTAAGCGCAAAGGCTATATCGTCTATGGTTGTTTTTTTATAACCGTATTCGCTGAAAATGGTGCGGGAAACTTCTATTATTTTATCGCGAAATTCATCTTTATCGTGCATAAAATTTAAAAGATTAAGACTGAAGGAAGCATACCTACTCCTCTTCTACCAATTTAAAATCGAGTTGTTTCTTCTGCAAGTTGGTACGATACACTTCTACCATCACTTTATCGCCTAATTGGAACCTTTTTTGAGAACGGCGTCCAATAATGCAATAGTTATCCTCGTCGAGTTCGTAAAAGTCGTCGGTTAAATCGCGTACCGAAACTAATCCTTCACACTTGTTTTCTATCAGCTCTACAAATATCCCCCATTCGGTAACACCGCTAATTACCCCTTCGTAGGTGTTCCCAATTTTATCCGACATAAACTCTACCTGCTTGTATTTAATAGAAGCCCTTTCGGCATCGACAGCGCGTTTTTCCATATCGGACGACTGGAGACAAAGCGCTTCGTACGAATCCTGATCCAGAGGCTTGCCCCCTTTCAGGTAATACTCAAGTAACCGGTGTACCATCATATCGGGATAACGACGGATGGGTGAAGTAAAATGGGTATAATGGTTAAACGCCAATCCGTAATGCCCTATATTTTTAGTAGAATAACGTGCCTTGGCCATAGAACGTAAGGCCAGTGTTTCAATCAGGTTCTGCTCATTTTTGCCCTTCACGCTTTCGAGCAATGCATTTAGCGACTCCGATATTTTTTTATTCGAATTGGTGCGGATCGAATACCCAAATTTGGTAACAAAAGCAGCAAAAGCATCGAGTTTCTCCATATTGGGAACATCGTGGATACGATATACAAAGGTTTTACCTTTTCCTACTTTTTCAGGACGAGGCTCTTTGCCAAAGTCGGAGCAGAATTCGGCCACTTTTTTATTAGCCAGAAGCATAAATTCTTCTATCAACTGGTTCGATTCGCCAAGTTCCTTAAAGTAGACACGTAGAGGTTTTCCCGAAGGATCGATATCAAATCGCACCTCGTCGCGCTCAAAACCAATAGAACCATTTTTAAACCGTTGAGCCCGTAATTTTTGGGCAAGCGTATGGCAGGTAAGAATTTCGTCGCGCATATCGCCTTCCTTCGTATCGATAACCTCCTGTGCTTCTTCG
>Ga0316608_1000071_pt1 | contig 55518 bp, 42 predicted proteins | sample MIS2016152B_MG_FD_207673 | JGI IMG/M metagenome (GOLD analysis project Ga0316608, IMG submission 207673) | Microbial mat bacterial communities from Middle Island sinkhole, Lake Huron, Michigan, United States - MIS.2016.152B | ecosystem: Environmental > Aquatic > Freshwater > Lake > Sediment... | reverse complement strand
TTATGCGATGTAATAAAGGCTGCATCAATGGCTAAACTTAGGAAGAAAGCAAATTTTGTTCCGGTTACTGTTCAACCTAAACTTTCGGCTGATGCTGTTTTAGCTAAAACTAAAACATTCAGTACAGTTACTACCACAGATATTGTCGTAGCAGTAGGTGCGTCAACTGGTGGAACAGAAGCACTTAAAGTTTTTCTTGAAACAATGCCTGTTGATTGTCCGGGAATTGTAATTGTACAACACATGCCCGAACACTTTACACGTTCATTTGCAAATAGATTGAATGATTTATGCAAAATCCGTGTAAAGGAAGCCGCAAATGGAGACCAAGTTACTAAAGGTCTAGCTCTTATTGCCCCCGGAAATAAACACATGTTGTTAAAACGTGCAGGAACAAATTATTATGTCGAAGTTACTGAAGGTCCTCTTGTTAACCGACATCGACCTTCAGTTGACGTATTATTTCGCTCTACTGCTAAATTTGCCGGAAAAAATGCCATTGGTATTATAATGACAGGAATGGGTGATGATGGTGCACGTGGTCTACTCGAAATGAAAGAAGCAGGTGCAAAAACTGCTGCTCAAGACGAAAAAACTTGTATTGTTTTTGGAATGCCCAAAGTTGCAATTAGTATGGGAGCTGCTGATAAAGTTCTTCCTTTAGAACAACTTGCATCTTTTGCTTTACGAAAATAAATATTTTGAAAATTTATATCCTAAATATATAATGGAAAAACCAGAAATTCTTATAGTTGATGATATTTATGTTAACCAGTTTCTATTACAAGCAGCATTAGAAGAAGCAGGTTACAAATCTAAAGCTGTATGTAACGGTAAAATAGCAGTTGAAGAAATAATTAACAACAATTACGGCATCGTTTTTATGGATATTGAAATGCCGGTAATGAATGGAATAGAAGCAGTTACACATATCAGAACTAAACTTGATGATAATAAAAACAAAATTCCGGTTATAGCATTAACAGCTCACAATTATTATGATGTATCCACAAACATCTCAAATTCTGGATTTAATGAAATTGTTTATAAACCATATAATATTGAAAAACTTATTGCTTGTATTAAAAATTATACTGATTTGTAGTTATGTGCAATTCAAAATACAAAACGCAAATGTATGAAAGAGGATAATTTATTTTTTTTAAGAAAAAAAGCAGAAGAAGTGCTAAGACAAAAAGGAAATATTTTGTCAGAGGACTTTGTAAATGATTTAGAAAAATTGCTTGAAGAACTTAATATTTATCATATTGAATTGGAAATGCAAAATAAAGAATTGCAAGAAACCAATTTAAAACTATTAACTCAGCAAAACCGGTTTAAAGAACTATATATGAATGCACCGGTTGCTTATTTTACCCTAAATAAAACCGGAAATATTATTGAGTTAAATAATGCTGCGGCAAATTTATTGCAAATACCTATACAGAGCTTCAAATATATATCTATTTTCCCTTTTATTGCTGAAAATTCTAAACTCGATTTTGTTAAACAATTTAAAACATTTTTTAATTCTGAAAAAATTGAGTATGGAGAGATTGTTTTTAACAGTCCTGCTAATGAATTAATTTACGCAAAACTTACAGCAAATTGTTATTTTGATAATGATTTAAACGAATTATTAGTTCGTTGCACAGTTGTAGATATTACAGAAACTGAAATTTATAAAAACGAATTGGTTTATCAAAAAAAACTGTATGACAACGAAATACGAAGCAAAATAATTTTAGACAATTTAAATGATGCCGTTTTTCTTCATGACCTAACAAACGGAAATATCATTTCAGCCAACAAAACAGCTCAATTAATTTCTGGATATTCTGAAGAAGAATTTTTGGGAATGGAAATTCAAAAACTAAATTCAATAGAAAATCAAAAAGAAATACCTGATTTATTAAAAAAATTAAAACAAGAAGGCGAATTAAAATTTGAAACTATACATATAACCAAAACCGGGGTACAATTAGATGTTGAAGTAAAAACAAAAATCCTAGACGACAAAACATTTATAGCAATTGCCAGAGATATTACTGAACGCAAACAAATTTTAGAACAGCTCGAACAAAGTAATAGAGAACTTCATTACGAAAAAAGCTTACTTGAACAAATAATAAATACAATTCCTGCACCAATATTTGTAAAAGACAAGGATTTTAAATACACTTTGTGCAACAATGCATTTGCTATTAATATTTTAGGATTGGAGACAAGCAAAATTGTCGGAAAAACTGTATTTGATCTTTCACCATTGGAATTGGCAAAAAAATACCATCAATACGATTTGCAATTATTATCAAATAATATACAAAGTCAAGAATACGAAACCGTTGTAAAATTTTCAGACAATCAGTTGCATGATATAATTTTTTATAAAGCATCATTAAAAAACAAAAACAATAACTTTGCAGGTATTGTGGGAATTATGCTTGATATTACTGAACGCAAAAAAAATAATGAAATATTACATTTTGAACGAGAGCATTTTCATTCTATTCTAAATGCTATTCCTTCGCCAATTTATGTTGCCGATTTTAAAACAAATAAAATATCTTTTGCCAATACAGCTATGAAAGAAGTTTTTGGTGAAAATATACTTGAAAAATACTGTTATGAAACTATTTACAACGAAAACAATATTTGTAAGTTTTGTCCAAATTTTGAATTATTAGAAGCAAACAACGAAATTATTCAGCGAGAAGTTTTTAACCAAAAAACTCAACAACATTATTTGAAAATCGATAAATTAATAACAATCGACAATAATGTAAAATCTCACTTTCATATTTCAATTAATGTAACCCAATTAAAAAAGAACCAATTTGAAAATGAACAATTAAACAAACGACTTGAAACATCTTTAAAAACAGGACGCTTGGCTTGGTGGGAATTATATTTACCTTCTGGCGAAGTTAAATTTAATAAAAACAAAGCTGAAATGCTTGGATATAAGCCTGAAATGTTTAAGTCTTTTACCGACTTTACACAAATTGTTCATCCTGATGATTATGAGACAACAATGCAAGCAATGTTCGACCATATAAATGGAAAAAAACCGAATTATGAATGTGAATACAGAATAAAAAATATTGATAATGAATACATGTGGTTTTACGATATTGGGCAAATAGTTAGTAATGACAATGGAAATATTATCATAAATGGTATAATTCAGGATATCACAGAGAGAAAAAAAGCCGATATTCAAAAAAATTTCCTAACGGCAATAGTGCAAAATACCGAAAATATTTGTGTTATTAAAGACTTAAATCTAAAAGTTATAGCAACAAATATGAGTTATGTAAAAGCTGTTGGTAAAAATTCAATAGATGAACTTATTGGAAAAACAGATGCCGAGATATTTAACGTTTCGCCAGATAAAGAACCAATTAAGAGTTATATGACTGATGAGCTTAATGCTCAACTTCTGAAAAAAGGAGAGAAAATTGTAAAACAAGAGATTGTTTTTTACCCCGACAAAACGGAAAGAAGCTTTTTAACTACTAAATTTCCAATATTTGACAGTTCAGAAAAATTAATTGCAACTGCCAATATTTCTACAGATATAACAGAAGTGAATGAAGCCAAAGAAATAATTGAAAATCAAAACAAACAGCTCATAGAACTTAATGCAACAAAAGATAAATTCTTTTCTATCATTGCCCACGATTTAAAAAATCCTTTTAACGCATTACTTGGTTTTTCTGAAATGCTAATTAAAAATTATTCAAAACAAGACGATGAAAAAAGATTAAAATACATAAATTCTATTTACAATACTTCAAAAAGAACATATCATCTTTTAGAGGAATTGCTTACGTGGGCTCGTTCGCAATCAGGTCAAATGCAGTTAAATAAGGAAAAAAACAATTTAAAATCAGTAATTTACGAATTGGTAATTAATTTGAATGAAAACGCACTAAGTAAGAATATCAAACTAGTAAATACTTTGACAGATAATATTTATGTGTATTCTGATAAGAATATGACTTATACTATATTAAGAAATTTAATTTCTAATGCAATTAAATTTACAAACGAAAATGGAACAGTATTAGTAAGTGCTTTTGAAAATGGAAATTTAGCACAAATTGAAGTTGCTGACACAGGAATAGGTATGAACGAAAATGTAAAAAACTCTTTATTTACAATTGAAACAACAAAAACAACAACAGGTACAGCTGGAGAAATCGGAACAGGTTTAGGGTTAATTTTATGCAAAGAATTTATTGAAAAACATGGAGGAAAAATTTGGGTTAAAAGTGAATTAGGAAAAGGAAGCGAATTTACATTTACTTTGCCTTTATACTCTGATTAATTGATTTATTATTTGAAAATGAAGATTATGTTATTGGTTAAATTTTAAATACTAGTGTTATGTCAAGCTAAAGTTGTCAGGTGAAAACACCTGACAAGTGCATCAATCACAACACTATTCAGGTGTTTTCACCTGAAATTTATGCGTCATTTAATGTTTGGCATGACACTAGAATTAATTTTACGAATTTAAATATTTAATCTTTAAAATAAATTTGAATTTGGCTTAAACAAATAAAAGCAAAACAGCTACACAGTTCTTTTTTAAAAATATTTTGATTTAAATATTTTGTTTATATAAACCAAATTGGTAAATTTAGATAATGATAATACCAGCTAACTAAATGAATATAAATTGCTTATAAGATTAAACCTAAGTTAATTATCTGATGTGCTGGTTTATATGTAACTTATAAACATTATTTTAAAAATGTTAATATTTAGAACAAAAATTCGGTTAATGAAGTAACAAAGTTTAATGTATTTAGTTATTATAAAATAATTTAGAAATCTTTTTGTGTTTATCTAATTTATTTTATGATAAATACAGAAAAAATTTAACCTTATTATTTATTTTGTAAGAATATATAAAAATAATTGCATTTGTGAAGAAAATTAAACAAATTTGTTGTTTTGATAAACTAAATAAAAAATCAGAAATAATTAATAACCTTCTATTTTTCAGAGAATAACTATCTCATTAAAAAAAAGATATGAAACGATATAACTCACAAAATACATTCAAAAATTTCGTTTTTTTTGGTATATTATTCAGTATACTGTTTTTATTGGCAATTTTTGCAATAGAACTAATATCAAGCGGAGAAATATCATTTTACAACTTATCTAAAATTCACAAAACAAATAAAGCATTATGGTTAATAGACTTAGCCCCATTATTATTTGTTTTTGCATCATTTTGGTTAGGTCGTTTCTTTTCATCTACAATTTCAGAATACGAACAAAATATTGAAAGAGAAATTCAACGCTCAAAACAAACATTTGACTTTATCGAACAACTTCGTCAAGGGGTAAAAGACGCTAAATTAGAAAACATTGACGAAAAAGACGAACTGGGATTATCGCTAATAAACCTAAGTAGCGAACTAAAAAGAAGTAAAGAAGAAGAAGAAACCAGAAAACGTGAGGACGAACAAAGAAACTGGGTATCAGAAGGTCTTGCAAAATTTGGAGCAATCCTACGCGAAAATAACGATGATCTTGAGAAATTGTCATCTGAAGTAACTTCAAATCTAGTAAAATACATTGATGCCAAGCAAGCTGCATTTTTTATTCTCGAAGAACGAAATTTTGAAAAATATTTTGAAATGACAGCTCACTTTGCTTACGGTAGAAAGAAATTTCCTGATAAAAGATTAGAGTGGGGCGAAGGATTAATAGGAGCTTGTGCTTTAGAGAAAAAAACAATTTTTATTGACGAAGTTACCGAAACTTTCGTCGAAGTTACTTCAGGTCTTGGAAAAGCAAATCCACGCTGTATTTTAATTGTACCTTTAAAAAATAACGAAGAAATACACGGAGTACTCGAAATAGCATCTTTCAAAGTTTACGAACAATTTGAAATTGAATTTGTTGAAATGATTGCAGAAAGTATCGCTTCAACTATTTCAAACGTAAAAATCAATATGCGTACTAAAGAACTTTTGAACGAATCTCAGAAACAAGCCGAAATAATGGCTCATCAAGAAGACGAGATGCGTAAAAATATGGAAGAACTTAAAGTTACCCAAATTGAAGCTGCAAAACAGAGCGAACAATTTATAAGTTTTACTAACTCGGTAAATCACACTTTAATACGTGCCGAATATTCCATTGACGGAAGACTACTTTATTCTAATACAAAATTTTTAAATAAACTTGGATATTCAAGCAGTTCCGAAGTTGAAGGAAAACATATTTCGATGTTTATTGGTGAAAAAGACCGACAATGGTTTGACGAACTTTGGGAAAATCTTGCCCGTGGAGGACGACATTTTGAGGGAGATATGAAACACATTTCCAAAGAAGGAAACGATATATGGACTATGGCTACCTATGTAAGTGTTAGAGATTTAGATGGAAAACCTCAGAAAATTTTATTTTTAGGAATTGATATAACTGAAGATAAAAAAATAAATCTGGATTATAAAGGTCAAATAGATGCACTTAACCGTTCGACTTTAAAAGCTGAGTATGAATCTGACGGAACAATTATTGAATATAATTCAAAAATGCTTGATGCTTTAGGGTTTACAACTGACGATATTAAATCAAAATCAATTTTTGACTTTATAAAAGAAGAAAATATCGAAGAATTTAAAATTATCTGGAAAAATATTCTTACCGGTATTGCTCACGAAGGAAAACAGCAAAGACCAACTAAAGCTGGTGATATTAGATGGTTTAGAGGTACTTACACAATTGTACATGATATGTACGGCGACCCTGCAAAAGTTGTATATATTGCATCGGATATTACAGAACAAACAAAAATTGAAAATAAAAACAAAGAACAGACCGAAATACTTAAAGAACAGGAAGCTAAACTTCAGGAAGCAAAAATTGATTTGAGCAAAAAACTGGATCAGGCACGTGAAGAAATGAAATTACAGTTTAGAGAAATTGAAACAGTTAAAATGCTTAACGATAAAACATTAGAAGGAATGTTAGATGCAATTGTTTCAATTAATCAAGATAATATTGTTACATTCTTTAATAATGCGGCTGAAGATTTATGGAAGGTAAAACAAGACGAAGTGCTGGGTAAAAATATTAATTTCTTGATTGGCAAAGTAGAAAAATCTGAAGAAGAAAACTTTATAGGACGCTACTTTAGTGCCGGTGAAAATATTCTTGTCGGTCAGCGTACCGAAGTTTTTATTTTCGACAAAAACGGCGAAAGAATTTCGGTACTTTTAACTCTTTCCGAAGCTCGAATAGGCTCGAGATATAGCTTAACTGCATTTATTCAACGTATTGAAGTAGAGTTATTTTAAGACATTTTTTTTCTAGTGTATCAAATACTGCAAGAAATGGTATGATATCTTGGTATCATAATATTAATTAAAAATCAATAGATTAGACCCGTTCCTGTAAATATTTATTCAACTAAAAATATGTTTGTATTATTCTATACTTTTGTTTGACCTTTACTTGAAATTTCCTTTATAGTTATTTTTACTATTGCAATAAAAATACTTTTGCATATTTAACAAAGAACTTGTATTTTTGTATTTATTAGGCTCTTGCTTAAATAAAATACGATATCACATATTGTATAAGCAAGTTTATTACGGTTTTGCATAACAATTAAAACCTTATTTTTTTTCACAAACAATTACTAATTTTGTCGTACATATTGATTTAATAAATAAATCAGCAATTTTGAAAATAGGTATAGTTACAGATATTCACGAAGATATTGAGAAATTAAAAAAAACAATTCTTTCCTTTGAAAAAATGAATTGCGATGAAATTGTTTGTCTGGGAGATATAGTCGGTTTTTGCTTGCCATTTTATACATATCAAGATACTAGAAATGCGAATGAATGTGTAAATATTGTAAAGAAAAATTGTTCAACTGTTGTTGTTGGAAATCATGACTTAAATGCCATAAAAAAAATTCCTGCTTTTAGAAATAAAACCCAATATCCAGAAGATTGGTACGAATTGTCTCCTTTTAAAAAAAAGCAGCTTTTAGAAGGAAAAGTTTGGTTATATGAAGGTGAACTTTTACATAACCTAAACAATGAAAACATCGAGTATTTAAAGAATCTCAATGAATACGAAATCAGAAATTTTGGTGGAATAAATATACTTTTTTCGCATTTCATTTATCCCAATTTCAGCGGAAGCAATTGTTTTTTTCCAAGTTTTGAATACAATTTAAATTCCTATTTTGAATTTATTGAGAAAAAAAATTGCAAATTTGGTATTTTTGGACATTTACATCCAAACGGAATTTTAATGGCAAAAAAATCGAAAAATAAATTATTATCAATTTTTAAAGCACCTTTTTATTTTATTGATAATATGGTTGTTAATATTAATTTAGATGTGATAAGTTGTTTTACAGTTCCTTCTATGGCATATTACGGTCAAAAACATTCAGCAGTTATACTTGAAACTACAAAATTTGAATTAACTTTATTTTAAAATATTAAATTATGAGCAGAATATTAAAAAATATTGGTAAGTCATTCTTTTTTAGGATAATACTTCCAACGTTGTTAACCATAATATTGTTTATTTCTACAATTTCGTTAATTATTATTCCTCGCTTTGAAGAAAGTATTATGAACGGAAAACGTGATATGATTGCTGAATTGACAAATTCAGCTTATAGCATATTAGTTAATTTCGAAACTCAAGTAGAAGATAGTTTATTATCCAAAGAAGAAGCTCAGTATAAAGCAATTGAAGTAATTAAAAAACTTAGATACGGACACGAAAATAAAGATTATTTCTGGATAACCGATGAATATCCAAATATGGTAATGCACCCTTACAGAAGTGATTTGAATGGTAAGGATTTATCAGATTATCAGGACCAAAGTGGTAAAAAACCATTTGTCGAATTTGTGAAAATTGCAAAAGAACAGAAGGAAGGTTATTTTGAATATTTATGGCAATGGAAAGATGATTCACTGCATGTTGTACCCAAATTATCTTTTGTTAAAGAATTTAAAAAATGGAACTGGATTATTGGAACCGGTGTTTATATTGATGATGTAAAAGCAGAAATGAATTTAATTACCAACAAATTAATCAAAATTTCGTTAGCAATATCCTTAATAATGGCTTTATTGCTTTTCTTTATTTCACAACAAAGTTTAGCAACCGAGAAAAAGCGTCTATTAGCAGAAAATAGCTTAAAGTCTTCTGAAGAAAAATATAAAATTCTTGTAGAATCTGCCACAGAGGGGATTATAATGATAATTGATAACAAAATTGCATACTCAAATTTAACAATTCAAAATCTTACTTCGTATTCTTCAACTGATTTAGAAAATATTAGTCTCGAAAATATATTTTTTGATAAAGATGTAATTGAAAATTATCATAATATTAATAATCAAAATATTGAAACTAAATTAATTACAAAAGAAAATTTATTGATAGAAGTAAAAATATCTCTTCAGGAAACTCTAATATTTGATAAAAAAAGTCTTATTATTAGTATTAAGGATAATAGAGAAATAATTAATATTGAAAAAGAACTTAAATCTAACAAAGAGAAATTTCAAACACTATTTAAACACATTGATTTAGGTTTATTTAGAACAACTTTTGATGTTCGCGGACAATTGCTGGAAGCAAATAAGTATGTTTTAGAATTACTTGGTATTCAGCATTTATCCGAAAACGACAAAATATTGGTTTTTGACTTAATTACAAATAAAGCCGAACGATTGGCTATAATAGATAAACTTAAAAATAAGAAGGTTGTGAAAAATACAACTATTCAGTTTTTAAATAAAAACAACAAATTAATAACTGCAATTATTTCACTGGCAGTAGTAAAAAACAAAATGGCAAATACTCTTCAATGTGAAGGAATTATCGAAGACATTACAGATAAAATCAAGATTGAAAACGAAAAAGATCATTTTATTTCCGAACTACAAAATACGACCTTATTTTATTCGCAGCCAATCAAAAACGCACTCAGTCCAATAGTAAAAACCGATTATTTATCAACAATAAATCAAATTTCTAAAATTCTCAGGAAAACAAATTCTGACAGTATTATTGTTAATGTTCAAAATTCAGAAAATATTGGATTAATAACCAAAGAAGACATTGTTTTAAGGGCAGTTGCAGAAGATAAGTCAACAAATTTATCAGCATTTGAAATTATGACTTCTCCAATAACTGCCATCAACGAAAATATGTCTATTGGAGAAGTACTTAAACTAATGACAAATAGTAATTTAACTTCGGTAGTTACAAAAAATTATACCAATAACTTTACAGGAATTGTATATTTAAAAAATCTTGTAAATCTTCATAATAATCTTATAAATAATATTTTAAGTCAAATAAAAAATTCTTCCACTATCGATGAATTAAAAGAGATATTTAATAAAACATCACACATTGTTCGTCCATTAATCGAAAGCGAGGCAGACATTCAAATAATATCAAACATAATATCGCGAATATCAGATTCTATCAGCAAAAAATTAATTGAAATTACAATTGATGAAATAGGTGTTCCACCTGTAAAATTTGCATTTTTTGTACTCGGAAGCGAAGGTCGTAAAGAACAAACACTTGCAACAGACCAAGATAACGCTTTGCTTTTTGAAGATGTTGAAGATGATAAATTTGAAAATGTTCAGAATTATTTTATGCTTTTTGGCGAAAAACTTTGTAACTATTTAGATTTTGTTGGATTTGATTTTTGCAAGGGAAACATTATGGCAAAAAATCCAAAGTGGAATAAACCAATAACTTCGTGGAAAAAATATTTTTATAAATGGATTACAGAGCCGAATGCTGAAAATTTATTAGATATTTCGATTTTCTTCGATTTTAAATTTATTTATGGTGATAATGAATTATTTACTGATTTCTCAGATTTTGTAAATGAGATTGCAACTCAAAATTCGATTTTCTTTTTTCATCTCGCTCAAAATGCTTCACTTTACAAAGCTCCAATTGGAATTAGGGGAAATATAATTACAGATACATCTGGAAAACACACTGATTGTTTTGACATTAAAAATTCAATAATTCCAGTTGTTATGTTTTCGAGAATTTATTCGTTAAAATATAAATTAAATTTATCAAATACTTTGGAACGATTAAATGCACTTCAGGAAATGCAGATAATTGATAATAACTTTTACAGAGATATTATTTTTAATTACAGATATTTAATGGGAATAAGATATAAAAATCAGTTAAATTTGATTTTAACAAAAAATAAACCCGATAATTACATTAATTTCAATAATTTACTGCAAATAGAACAACTAATTTTAAAGAAAATATTTTCACAGGTTTCGTTATATCAGCAAAAATTGAATCTTGAATTTAAGGGAAGTTTTATTTAATCTGAAAAATTCATAAACAAAAAGAAAGAACAAAAAAATTATAAAATTGAGAAAAATTTATTATTTTGTTTTCATCAATTTTTTCTTAAAAATTGTATTTATTAAATGAAATTGGAACATCAACTTTATACTAAACCGACATCAAAAACACCACTGCACCTTTGAGGTGTTTTCACCTCAAAGCGTTGAATCTCTGGTGAAAACACCTGCTATATGTATATTTTATCGCTAAACTTGATGACGATTTAGTATTAGTTTAAAAATATTTTGATTTTACAATAAATAAATTTATTGTTACAATTCAACTAAAGTTGAAATTCCTGAATTCTATCGTATTTACTTAAATTTTATAAATATTTTTTATCGAAACAATAACGAATTTTTCCTTTTTTTTAATGAATTATTCAGGTGTATTCATACTTTTTATTTCCAATAAAATTAAATTTAAAAACAAACAAAAAAATAGAGCAGAACCTGCAATTATGAACGACAAATTATGACTTCCTGTGTTTGCATATAAAGTCTGTGAAAGTCGGCTAAATACAAAACCGCCTAAACCCCACGCCGACATTAAAATACCATAATTAAGTCCAAAATTTTTCATCCCCCAGAAACCTTTTACAAATGAAGGAAATAAAGATAAGTTAGTTCCATAATTAAATCCGATAAAAGTTGCAAAAAACACAATCACAAAAGCACTTGCATTAACGTTTAGAACAAGACAGGCAATAAACATTAAACCACTCTGAAAAATTAAAATTAGAGCTAATGTAAAAGATTTTGGTATTTTATCAGATACAATACCGGCAACAATTCTGCCTGATGCATTTCCTATTGCCATAATTGCCACAGCTATAAAAGCAGATTTTCCCATACTTGCTTTTGCTAAACCTGATATATTGCTGATAACCATTAAACCTGCACCAGCACTTATAAAAAAGATAAACCACATTATGTAAAATTTAAGTGATTTCAACATGTCTTTTGCGGTAAAATCTTCAGTTGTATTTTCGGAACGTTTAACTCGTTTATTTACTTTTTTTTCACTTTCTAAAGCAACATATCCCTCAGGTGGATTTTTAAGAAAAAAAGCCAGTCCGATAACTAGCACCAGAAATGAAAATCCAAAAATCATCATTGTATTCTGAAGTCCATAACTATTTACTAATAAAGATGCAAGCGGAGCAATAAAAACCGGTGCAAGTCCAAATCCCGAAACAACAATACCTGCAATCAGACCGGTTTTTGCAGATGAAAACCATTTTAAAGCTGCAGGTGTGGTTGCTGAATATCCAAAACCGATACCCATTCCGCCAAGTAGTCCAAAACCAAGTATCCAAATTAAATAACTGGTTGATAATGAAGCTAAAATAAAACCAGAACCTACAAGAATTCCGCCAATTTTTGCTGTAAAAGAAGGACCTTTTTTGTCCTGAATTTTTCCGGCAAAAATCATTGAAAAAGCAAAAGTCAATATACAAACTGCATAAGGGTCGTTTAGTGAAGCCAAGTTCCAGTTAAAATCGCTCGGACCTCCTGCTTCAATAGAATGTTTAATAAATTCCTTGAAAACACTCCATGCATAAAGAATACCTAATGCTAAATTGATAAAAAGACCTGCAAAAGTAACTGTCCAACGTTTGTTTTGCTGGTTGCTGAATATTGTATTTTTCATTTTGAAAATTATATAAAAAATTAGTTTTTAATTATTTTTGTAAAAAATCTGGCAAACGTAATATTATTCTTTAATTTAATCGAAAATTACAATATGTTATTTAATTACTTTTTCAAATATTATTTTTCCTGACTGTTTAATTTGTTTTCACATGACTGTAATTGTTTAATTTAGTGTAAAAAAACACATGAAATGGTCACACCATTTTATACAATAATTTCAACTTATCTATTTCATATTTCGTCAAGAGGATTTGCTGTTAAATGACAACAAGTTCCAAATTCGATAATGCTAGGGAATAATAGAAATGAAAGTTTTGATGGTTAAAAAAAATAACTATAAAAGAATTTTCATTTTTGTTTGAGTTGTATTTGTTCTTTTTTTATTTAGATTACAATAAATAATAGATAATTCTACTTTACTAACTTATAAAAATCTGATAAACAAAATTATAAACAAAAAACTAATTATTTTGAAAATATATTAAATTAAATTTCTTTCTAATAGTTACCAAGTTGTCATTAAGGAATAATCATGCATGAAAAGTTAGTACAAAAGCAAATTCCTGGAAACATTTATTTCTAAAAAGAATTTTATCTTCAATTTTCAAATTTAGGTAAGTTCCTGCTGGATAACAACAAAGGTTTATTCTACTAAAATTCAATATTCTACAAATTAATTTTTAACTACTTAAAATAGAAATATGTAATTATTAAAATACAAAATCAAAATTTTCAAAATTTTACAGATTTCAATTTAATTAAATCAATTTTAAACCAACAACCGTAATATCATCGCGTTGCGGTGTATCCTGTTGCCAGAACCTCAAACTTTGTTCGAGTTTTTGTTTTTGTTTATTCATGTCAAATTTTATATTTTCATGAAGTACCTTTAAAAGTTTTGATGTTCCGAAACTTTTTCTTTCGTGATTTGCCTGATCAGAAAAACCATCGCTTGTAAAAAATATAATATCGTCTGAACCAACAGCAAGTTCGGTGTTTTCGAAATCAAAAATTTTTGTCTGATGAAAAATTCCACCAATTGACCTTCTTGTTGGACTAATTTTATGAATTTCATTATCTTTACAAGAAAAATAGAATAAAGGTCGTTTTGCTCCCGAAAACGTAACGATGTCATTTTCTGAACTTCTATCAATTTTACAAAGACAAATATCAAGACCATCCATATTTTTGTTATTGTGTTGATTTAAAATGCTTCTGACATTAATATCTATATCCTCAAGAATTTGAGCCGGATTTAAAATATGTTTTTCGTTTATTAGAGAATTTATTATACTGTTTGAAATCAACGACATAAAAGCACCAGGAACTCCGTGTCCCGTACAATCTATGACAGCAAAAAATAATATTTTTTCGGTATTATAATGTTTATCCGAAAACCAATAGTAATCGCCTGAAACAATGTCTTTAGGCTTGTAAAAAATGAAGAAATCAAAATATATTCGCAGAGAAGATTCAACAGGCAAAATTGCTGTTTGAATTTTCAACGCAGCCTCAATACTTTCTTTTATCTGAAAATTTTGTAATGAAATCTGACTGTTTTTAAATTCAAGTTCATCTTTCTGAGCCATAATTTCTTCATTCTGATTTTTTATTTCTTGCTCTGCAAATTTCAATTTTGTAATATCCGAATCTATCGCTATAATGCTTTTAACATATCCCATTTCATCAACAATAGGAGTTAAAGTAGTTTGCGCCCAAACTTTTTCATTATTTTTGGTAAAAAGAAAACTTTCGTACGAGATACTTTTTTTATTTTTTGTACAAATGTTAAAATAGTTGTTTATATTATTAGTTGAACTTATTTTTTTGATATTTTTTCCAAAACGTTCGGTAATTTCAGTCAAATTATATCCATAAATTCTTGTAAATGCTTCATTTGCCCATTCCAAATCGCCTTCAGGAGACATTAATAGAATGGCATTATCGGTTTCGCTCGCAACAATTGAAAGCCTTTGAAGTTCTAAATTCATTTTTACAATAGCCTCAGATTGAGAAAGAATTTCTTCATTTTTTTGAGTAATTTCAATATTTTTTAATTCTAATTCCTCATTAATTTTTTTCTGTTTTAAACGTCCCGAAAAAAACACAACTGCTAGAATTATAACCAAAAGCAAAGAAATACCTGAAAACCAAATTGTTGTTTTCTGTTTTTTTATTTGTACGCTTTTTTTCTCCTGATCTTTTATTAAAAGCAGATTTTCAGCTTCTTTTTTCTCGTAATCGTATTTTGATTGCATTTCTGCAATAGTTTTTGTTTTTTCTTGACTGAAAATAGTATCATACAGTTCTTTATATTTTTCTAATGCAAATAAAGCTTCTTTGTAATTTCCCGATTTTTTCTCAATATCGTATTTAACTTTATAAGCATCAGATAAATGTTGTTTATCGTTATACTTTTCGGCGAGATTAATAGCTTTGTCTATTGTTTGCAAAGCTTTGGTGATGTTCGATTCTATTTGAAATATTTGTGCAGTATAAACCAGAGTATTTGCTATTTCACTTTCAAAATTATTTTCTTCTTTTATTATTAATGAGGCATTTAAGTATTCCAAGGAAGTTTTATAATCTTTTAAGTCGAAGTAAACCAATCCGATATTATGTTTTAAACTTGCAATTCCTTTGAAATTTGTACCTACATTTTCACGGTATTGTAAACAATCCAGATAATAAGTTAAAGCAGTGTCATACATCTGTTTTTCGTAATAAATTGCTCCAAGATTTACTTTTACCGAGTACTGCTTTTCAATAAGATTCAAATTTTTAAAAATTTCGGAAGCTATTGAAAAATATTCTAAAGCCCTGTCATATTCTTCAATATAATAACAAACAATAGCACTGTTATTTAAAGCATTAGCATAAGTTTCCAAGTCTCCCTCCGATTTATTAAAATCGGCATGTTTTATAAAAAATTCAACTGCATTTTCGTATTGAGCCAAAAGATAGTACGCTATTCCAATGCTGTTATAAATTTCGGATAAAAGTTTTTTATTATTTTCTTTTTCAGCTATTTCCAGAGTTTTTTTGTAATAAATCAGTGCGTCTACGTATTTGTAAATTTCTCTGAAAAGATTTCCTTTTACAAAATATGCTTCTGCGATTTTTTGTTTATTATCTGACTTTATGGCTACTTCAATTGCTTCATCAGAAAACTTAATGGCTTCAATTTCATTAGAATCAATTAACAGAGAAGCCAAGTTTACTAGCACAGTAACTTTCTGTGTATCTTCCACTTCGTATAGAAGGTTTTTTAAACTGTCAATTTTGGTTTGTGCAAAACCCGTCGAAATATAAATTAAAAATAATGCGTAAAATATCAGTTTTTTCATTTTTTACACTTTGTAACTTGTTTATTATATGCTTATACACAAAAATAACTTTAAATTTGTTTTTTAAAGGAATATGTTATAAATCAAAATTAATTGAAATTGTAAATAACTTTTGCAATATAAAAATAAATATGAAAAAATCATCCGATTTTTTTTGTTAATTCTTAAATAACGGCATGTTTAATAAAAAAATAGTTCCATCTAATTTATTTTTTTTACAAAGGAAAGTTCTATAAGCGAATTTAATATTTGTGTTATTTGACATCAGAATAAAAAATCCATCATTAAAAAGAACAGAAAGTGTAAGTACATATTGATACTTAATCGTCATCAAGTTTAGTGATAAAAATGTACATATATCAGGTGTTTTCACCTGATATTCTATGCTTTGAGGTGAAAACACCTCAAAGGTGCAGTGGTGTTTTTGATGTCGGTTTAGTATGAGAAAGAAAATAAAAAACCTGACAAGTTTTTAAAGCCTGTCAGGTAAAAAATTATTGAAATACAAATTTAAAAATTGTAAGTCATAGAGAATAACATTCTTAAATTATTAACAGCTTTTGCATCTGTTGGCAAACCTTTTCCATTACCATTTTCTTTTCCATATAATGCTGAAGTATATTCAGGTTCGAGAGCTATGCTAAGTTTTTCGTTAATAAATACAATACGAGGCGAAATTCTATAAACATAATCAATATTTGAACCTCTGGCATAAAATTTTCCTGCAATAGAATCTGTGGCTCCCATATTTTTAGTATAACCAGCAAAAACACCAACTTGAACTTTTTTACCGTTCGAAATTATTTCTGTCCAGGCAGAAGCAGTTGTTAAAGGTAAATAATCACATTCGCCTGTTTGAGTATTGGTTATTTCTTTAACTGCATAACCACCAATCATTGTTAAGTCAGTAGCATTTTGTGCATAAATACCATAAAGTTTAATAGTTACAGGTTCAAATTTTAATTTAGCATAACCAAATGCAGAAAAAGCACTTACAGTTTCATTTACTTGATATTTTACTTTTACACCCGGAAGATATGTTGCTCCATTAATTACCATTGTATCAGTGTAAGTTATTTCATTATACAAACGTGGTTTTAAGATTTTATAATCTGCTCCAATTCCGAAAATATGGTCGCCTACTCCGGGTTTTAACTGAAATTGAATATGCCCGGTAGGAATTCCAGAATTTCTTAAATAAATTGAACTACTGCCACCTGGTCCTGTACTTGAAAAATCTCTTTGAGTATATGCTGCTAAGATAATACTTAGTGCTCCAAGTTTTTGTGTTAATCTGAATTGTGGATTTCTTGAAAAAGGATTAAAAGGTGCACCTGTATTGAAGGTTATTACACCCGGAAAAACATCTGTAACAAAAAATGGATTCCAATATTGTCCAGCTATAATTTCTGTTTTATCCCACGATAATTTAATAATTGCATGGCGAAGTCTAAATCCGTTTACATCGCTGAAATTTGCATTTTCGTTACCAAAAAAATCAGCTTCAATAATACCACTGGTTTTTGCTCCAAAAGCATCAGGTCCGGTAATTGCACCTTTAAGTCTGGTTTGAATTGATAACATATTAATACTTGGCGAAGCATTAATATCATTTCCTAATGCATCAAGTAAAATATTATCAGGATACAAAACAAAATGTCCTTCTCGTATATTTACTGTTTGCCGTGTGTCGTAAAACGCATCATATTTTACAAAACCCGAAAATTTAATTCCAAAATCAGGTGTAACTACTTGCGAATTAGCGACTATCATTACAAAAGAAAAAAATGTAAATAATAAAACTTTTTTCATCTTCTTAAAATTTTAGATTTGAATTAAATATATTTTTAATTTAAAAAATTGGATTTTCAAAGTTAATACCTGAATATCAACAAAGAAAAATCCAATTTTAAAACAATTTTATAATTTAAAGTTATGCTTTTTTAGTTGCGTTATCTTTTTGTGTTAGTAACGAAACAACTATCAAAGTAATAACTGCTAATGGTATAGAAATAATACCAGGATTATCTAAAGGAATAATAGCATCAGTTTTTGGTAATCCGTATTTCTCAAACATTGTTGGCGACATAAGAATTATTCCAATAGAAGAAACTATACCTACAATAATTGACCATGCAATACCTTTTGCTGTTGTTTTTTTCCAGAATAACAAGAATAAAATGGCTGGTAGATTTGCAGATGCAGCTATTGCAAAAGCTAACCCTACCAAGAAAGAAACATTCATGCCGTTAAATAAAATTCCCAGAATAATAGCTATAATTCCAACTACAATTGCTGCTATTTTACCAGCTCTTACTTTAGTTTCATCAGTCATTTTTCTGTTTAGATATTTATCCATAAAGTCATGAGCAATAGTTCCTGAAGAAGCTACAATTAAACCGCTTACGGTTCCTAATACTGTTGCAAATGCTATTGCCGAAATAATAGCAAAAATTCCAACGCCGAAATATTTAGCTAAAAGAGGTCCAGACATATTACTGCTTTCAACATCTAATACTCCGTTAACCATTGCACCCAAGCCCATAAATAATGTTAAAATATAGAAAAATCCAATTGCTGAAATAGCAACAATTGTAGATTTTCTGGCAGCTCTTTGACTAGGTACAGTATAATATCTGATTAAAATGTGTGGTAATGCTGAAGTTCCTAAAAACAAGGCTAACATTAATGATAAGAAGTTTACTTTATCCCAGAATGTACCACCTGCAAGTGTTGAAACTTTGTACAATAAACCCGGTTTTATAACATCTTTACCTGGTGTTGATGTTTGATACCAAACTGTAACTTTTGAATCGCCATCAACAAAAGCTTTTTTCGAAAATCTGACAACTGTACTTTCTTCAAGTGTACTTAAAAATTCAAATGGACCAACAGGACCGGTAGAATCTACTTCAACTCCATCAACCATAACTTTGCTCATGTGACCAACCTGATAGAATTTTCTTGCTTCTTTTGGTTCTCCGTTATATAATTTTGTTCCATCAGCATCAGTTGTTAAAGAAAGCATTTCTTCAAGATTATATACAGTATCGGTTTTAACTACTTTATACCATCTTTCAACACCATTTTTTTCTAATTTTACAAAAGGTGATGTTTTAGTAATATTTTGTTGTGATATATAAGTATAAGTAGAATCTTTCAAAGTTATTATAGTATCACTTTGAACAGAAATAGGAACATTTATAAATTTATGATAACTAGGGTCGTTATCTTTTAATTTAAATCCATTAACAAAAATTGAAATTGTTAATATTGCAGAAAAAATTATTAACAAACCACCTTTTATAAACTGAACATAAGTAGTAGAAGTCATTCCGGCAGTAGCCACAATTAAAATAACTATAGAACCAACTATAACAACACCAGCCCAATGAGGAAGACCTAAAAGAGGCACAACTAAATCGCCAGCACCTACCATTTGTGGTATTAAATAAAACAACGAAACGATAAGAGTACTGATAGATGCGGCAAGTTTAATTTCTTTTGAATCAAATTTTGCATCTAAAGCATCTGCAAATGTATATTTTCCCATTCTCTTTAAAGGCTCAGCAACAATAAAAAGTGCTACAACCCAACCTGCAAGATAACCTATTGAATATAAAAAACCATCAAATCCTGAAAATGCAATCATTCCGCAAATTCCCAAAAAAGAAGCTGCCGATAAATAATCTCCCGCAAATGCAATTCCATTAACTCCCCAGTGGATATTACCACCTGCTGCATAATAATTTGATGCAGATTTTGTCTTTCGTGCAAAATAAAACGAAAGACCTAATACTAATCCGACAAATACAAAAAATATAATTATCGCCCAAATTGAAACATCATAAATCATTTTATATCTCCTTATTTATTAAGTTTATTTTCCATTTTTGTACAGAAGAAATTGTAAACAAAGCCCATAATTATTGCTAAGAATATTAATCCAAAGCCATAAACTATAGCTACATTTTGTTTTCCTAAAATATGAGTTCCCATCGTTTCTGGATACAATAATCCAATTCCAACAAATCCGGCATAAATAACCAGATATACAAAAAACAATATTAATCCTAGCTTCTCCTTGTATTTAGAAGCATTATCTTTGCCTAATTCAGCAGCTGGTCCATGTTGCATTTTTACCTCCTTGTTTTTAATTAAAGTTTATTGAAAAAATTATAGTTCTTATATATTTTTTTTTTATAAATTACGTTGCAAATATAATGTTATTTTAACATAAAAAAACACAAATTAGTTGAAATACTACAAAATATATTTTGTACTCAATATTATTTGTTTGCTAATATATATTGTGAAAAGTATTTAAAAAATTATCTTTTAAAGCATTGATTGACTTTGAATTCTTTGTTGTAAGATACAGAAAATATATATTTGATATTACTTACTACGTATATGTATTATCAAATTTTTTATTTAAATTAAAGTGCGAATAAAATAAAAAAAATGTTAATAAAAAATTTTAAAGTAAATTAAATTTACAAAGAATTAATCATCAATAAAATAAACCTAAATCAAATTTTGATAATTTAAATAAATTAAAATAAATAAATGTAATTTAAAGTATTTTTTTTAAATTTAACTCTTTATTTTTTACAATAAATCATTTTTAATAAAAACTAAACTATAAAAAACTATGAAAAATAAAAAAATATTACTTATTTATCTGATATCTTTTGTTTTAGTAATTCTTAATTCATGCTCAAAACAATCAGATAATCTAAACGCCATACCTGAAGACGCAATTTTTGTTACTTCTTTTGATGTTAAAAGTCTTGTAAAAAAGGCTAAATTAAACGATTTTGAAGAAATGAATTTTTACAAATTTTTTGAAACCGAATTTAAAAACGAAAATCCGGAAATCGCAGTTAAATTTAAAGAAATTTTAGACAATCCGCTTTCGACAGGAATTGATTTCTTGAGTAATTCCTATCTTTTTGTTGTAGCTAAAAGTCAGAAAGAAACATATCTGGGTTTTACAATTGGATTACGAAGCAGTACAAAATTTGAAGAATTTATTACAGATTTTTCAACAACAAGCAAAATGCCTTTGGATATTGAAGATATTACTGATTTTAAAGTTCTTAAAATTCAGAACAATAGAGGAACAATTATTGGCTGGGACGACGAAAAATTATTGATTCTTAATTCAATTGATGATAATTTTTCGGGACAGGAAGGTGATAAAATTTTCAAAGATTATTACAAAAAACTTATTACCCAGGAAAAATCAAATTCAATAGTTCAAAACTCTAGTTTTAAAGATTTTAATAAAAATTCAAAAGACATAAGTACATGGCTATCATTAAGCATTATAAATAAAATTGCAAAAGAATCTGAATATCGTCAGATTTCACAAACATTTGACCCTAAATTACTTGACGAAAGCTATTTAACTGCACATTTAGAATTTAATAATGGCGAAATAAATCTTACATATAAAGGAGAATATGACGATAAACTTATAGAACAATTTGCAAATGAGAATATTATCAAAGATGATTTTGACACAAAACTTCTCGAACAAGTTTCGGCAAAACAATATTTTGTACTAAGTTTTGGGCTATTATTAAACAAATATTACGAAAACCTGCAGAAACTCCCACAGTTTGCTATGCTCGGAATTGGAATTGAAGATGAATTTGAAAAAAATCTGGGAATTTCAATTTATGATTTATTATCAACATTTGATGGCGATTTTTTGGTTACACTCAACGATATACAATTGCAAACATCAGAGCAAAATATTAAACAAGACGTTTGGGTTCCTGGTTTTTATGATAAACAAAACAGATGGCACCCCGGAATGTATCAATACAAAGATACACTTATTGTTAAAGAACAACTTGTTCCAATTATTACACTTTGTACATCATTTAACAATAAAGATGTTTTTACAAATTTAATGAGCAAAATACCACCCGAAATATTGACAACCAATTCAGATTATTATGAAATTAACCTTGAGGGAGTTAAAATTTATTCGATGTATAAAGATGGAATTCTGATTTTCAGTAATGGATTGGATATTATTACAAAAGTAAAATCAGGAGGTTACGGCTCTGAGAGTTTGGCTGACGATGATTTGAGCAAGAATATTTCTGATAATTACTCTTTTATGTTTTTAAGTCTTGATTACGAAAATTATCCTGCCGCAATTAAATCAAAAATTGAAGAAAATATTAGCGGAAAATCAGCTTTATTTAGCAGTATAATTGGTATTTACGATAATTTAAAAGTAGAAGCTACAGATTTAAAAAACGTAAAAGTTACAATAAAATTAAAAACCGATGATGAAAATAGTCTGTTTACAATAATTGACAGTTTCGACAAAAATATGAACGACTTAATGCAATTATAACATTGATTATTAATATTTGCAAATAAAAAAAAATCTGCAAAAATGAATATCACTTTAAATAATCTTCTTCCATTTCCGATTAAAGAGTTAGATTACTCAAATTCTGAAATTTGGGCTATTGATAATTTATGCTTTGAAAGTCAAAAGTCTTACTTGGTAAGAGCAAATTCAGGAAAAGGTAAAACTACATTACTTTCTGCAATATACGGAATAAGAAAGGATTATGAAGGAGATATTTTATTAAATTCTGAAAAAGTAAAATCAATTAAAAACAATCAATTTGCTGATATCCGCAAAACCGAAATTTCGTATGTATTTCAAGGTTTAGAATTATTTGACGAATTAACTGTTTTTGAAAATGTTGAAATTAAAAACAGACTTACAAAAAATAAAACAGATAGTCAAATTGACAATCTATTTGAACAACTTGACATATTGTCTTTAAAAAACAGAATAACCAAAACCTTGTCATTTGGACAAAAACAAAGAGTTGCAATTGTTAGAGCTTTATGTCAACCATTTAAATGGATTTTACTTGACGAACCATTTAGCCATCTTGATATTGAAAATATTACAAAAGCATTTCAATTGATAAAAGAAGAAAGCACAAAAAATAATGCGGGGTTAATTATAACTTCACTTTCAACCGATTATGGATTAAGATTTGACAAAACATTCATAATCTGATTTATTTAATTTAATCTATTTACAAACTCTAAATTTAAATTTATGAAACAAATTGTTTATTTATTAGTAATTGCATTATTTGCAATAAGTTTATCAAGCTGTTCGTCATTATCTGACGGTAAAAAAGTTGCTGATGATTTTTATGCCAAAATCAAAAGTAAAAGTTATGCCGAAATAGTACCATTACTATCAAAAGAAGCATTAGCTAACTCACCTGAAAATGTATGGATTACATTATTTCAATCAAAAGAAGGATATTGGGGAACATTAAAATCTTATGAAAATACTTATTCGGGTTTTAAAACAGATAACGGTTTAACTTTAATTGAATTAAAATATAAAGTTGAAAACGAAAAAGGTACAACTTATGAGTTGATTTATTTGATTGAGCAGGATAAAGAATACATGATTTATTATTACGAATACAATCAAGACGAAAACGCATTAGGTTCTACAGAAGTAGCAGAAGAAAAAAATGTTCCGACAGGCGAATTTGCTACACAGGAAATCGTTTGCGAACAATTTTATGGATTTATTAAAAACAGAGAATTTAACAAAATCCAATCGGTACTTTCAAAAGAAGCATTAGATGCAACACCATTTAGTCAATGGGTTACTTATATGGGCGACAAAGAAAAAAATGCAGGACAATTAAAATCTTTCTCTAAAATTTCGGCTGAAGCTGTTGACTACGAAACAGGAAAACATATAGTTGTAAAGTATAAAGTTGAATACGATAAAAATACTGTTTACGAACTATTTATGTTCAGAGCCGATGGAGATAATACAAGAATTAAATATTACGAGTATAATACTGATTTAAATGAACTAGGTAAATAACAAATACTTAAAAATATCTCTTAAAACTTTCAAAACCAATTACGGTTTTGAAAGTTTTTTGTATTTATTTAGGTTAAAAAAAGCAAATATATAAAAAAGTAGTTATAACTTAGGGTAGCCCCAATACACCCTACTAAATTGTAAAATTTTTTATGAATTACAAAATTTCAAATAGCATTTTTTGTTAACTTTCAATATTTTATATTGTTTTGCTTAACTAAACAACACTGAATTGCAAATACAATGAATTTAAAGTTTGAATTCATATTAGTTTTTTTTTTTACGAGATATTAATACTATGTTTTTTGTTTACATGAATTACTATATATTTCAAATATACGAGCATTTCTGAAAAATTATATGAAATTTATTGTGAAAAAAATATGAAATCAACATTACAGAATCATTACATTTTTTTAAAAATATCTGTTTAACAAAATTTTAATGATGCAAATTTGTTGTGGTATTTTCTATAGATTTCAGTAATTTTTTTAGTTCTTCGGTGTTCTCAACTCCGGTTTTCATTCGTAATCTGCTTATTGCAACGTTAACCGAGTTGTATGATTTGTCTAAGATAGTTGTAATTTCGGAAGTGGAAATATCAATAGAAAGTAAAGCACATATTTTTTTTTCATAACTTGTCAAAACCGGAAATTGCTTTGAAATATTAATATAAAATGTAGAATGAATATTGTCGAATTTATTGTTAAATTCATTCCATGTTTCGTTTTGGTTTTCAATTTTATAATTATTATTTAGTTCAATTAGCATTTTTTTACCTTCTTTATTAAGATAAGGTTGGATTTTAGCTGCTTCAGTTAAAATTTTTTCGAATTTCTGATTTATAAGCAATATATATGTAGCATTTGCAATAAGTTCATTTTCTTTACTTTCCAATAATATCTGTGTATTTTTAAATTTTAATTCTGAAATTTCTTTTGCACTTTTTCCCTTATCAATTTCGTTTTGTTTTTCAATTTCTTTTTTCTCTAACTCTTTTTTTTGTATTTCAATTTTATCATTAAAAAGTTCTTTATCTTTTTCATGTATTTTTTTTCTCGAATTCCATAAAAAAAACATTAAAGCCATAACAGTAAACAGTAACACAGAAATCAAAATTAATGCATTTATTTTAAGTCCTTTATTTTTATTATCAATTGCCAGATTTTCAATTTCTTTGATTTTTATTTCGGCTTCGTATTTTTTTGTTATTTCAAGTATTTTTTCTGTGGTTTCAATATTATAAGAACTATCGGTATATATCTGATAGTTTAACAGACAATTGTAGGCATTACTAAACTGGTTGTTCAAAAAATAAATATCAGATAATAATTTATATGCTCTTATTACTTTTTCAATATTTACTGTCCAGTCTTTAAAGTCGTTTAATGATTTTTGAAGAAATATGTTTGCGTATAAAAGTGCAGAATCAATATCTTTGGTTTCGATATAGTATTTTGCAAACCAGTACTTTGTTTCGGTTGAAGCAAAATGAACATCAAATGTATCTGCTATCTGTAATACCATTAATGCTGAATCTAATTTATCAGTATCTATAAATAATTCAGCAATTGCATGATAAGTATATACAATAAATACATTTTGATAATTGCTTTTATCTTCTACTTTTTTTAAAAACAAAAGTGCCGATTTAAGTTTTAAATGTGCTTCGGTATAATCTTTTATTTTCAAATAGGTTACCCCCAGTCCAAGATTCAAAACTCCGGACTTAATATGTGAATTTTCAATATATCCAATTCCTTTTTTGTAATATTCAATTGCTAAATTGTACTGTTTGTTCGCAAAATATATATCGGCAAGATTATTATAAATTGATGATACAAAACTAAAATCTTTATCTAAAATACCGTAATCGGCTGCAATAATGTAGTTTTCTGTAGTTTGAATAAAATCATTTTTGCGGTATGCTATAGCAGCTTTATAAAAATAGCAATAAGTAAGACCTTTATAATAATTTATTTTACTACTTATGTCTAAACATTTTTCGATGTATTCTTTTGATTTTAAATTAATGTGGTCAAAGTCGATGTCTTCTTTGAAAAAATAATATTTTGCATATATGCGATATACTTCGGCTTCGCCCAAAAGATATTTTTCTTTTAATGATATTTTCAAAGCTTGCTCCTGAATGTTGAAAAAAAGAGTACTATCAGTTGCTGAATAATAATCAGATATTTGTGTTAAAACATCAACTTTTTTTTCTTTGTCCAGAGTTTTTGCCAGTACTGTTAAGCTATCAATAAAGTTGGTTGAATATGATGTATAACCATTCACCATTAACAAAATCAATAGAAAAGTTAGTTTAATCATTTTTTTGTTTTTTATAAATATATCAATTATAATTAATAAACAGAAAGAATTGGTTGGTTAAATCGTGTAAAAACAATTTTTTCGAAAATTTGTACTGTTTACATTATTGAAAAAATTACTGTATCTCGTTAAAACCAATACTGATTTATTTCTATTTTCTATAATTTTGTTTTTGGATTGGAAAAATATATATATTTGTATAAAAAATCAACAATATATGAAACCATTCGAAAATATTAAAGTTCTAGACCTTACAAGAGTACTTGCGGGACCATTCAGTACCATGATTTTACAGGAAATGGGTGCGGAAATAATTAAAATAGAAGTTCCTGAAGTTGGTGATGATGCCCGACAATTTGGACCTTTTAAAAATGGCAAAAGTGCTTATTTTACAAGTATTAACAGAGGAAAGAAAAGTATTTCGCTTAACTTAAAATCCGAGAAAGGAAAAGAAATTTTGAAAGAACTGATAATGAAAGCTGATTTAATTGTCGAAAATTTTAGACCCGGAACAATGGAAAAACTTGGATTAGGATACGAAACTATAAAAAAACTTAATCCAAGAATTGTTTATGCAGCATGTTCTGGCTTTGGACACACAGGACCTGAATCTGAAAAGGCATCTTATGATATTCTGGCTCAGGCTGCCGGAATTATGAGTATTACCGGTTGGCCCGGAAATCCACCAACAAGAGTTGGAATGTCAATTGCCGATATTGGTTCGGGTTTATATCTTACAATTGGCATAATGTCTGCACTTTATCAACAAAAAGTTACCGGATTAGGACTAAAAGTTGATGTCTCGATTCTTGATTCACAAATCGGAATTCTTGAAAATGCAATTGTACGTACACAAGTCGAAAATAAAGCTCCCGAACCTATCGGAAACCGACACCCTACAATAACTCCTTTTCAGGCTTATAAAGCTAACGACAAATGGTTTGTAATAGCAGTTGGAAACGATTCGCTTTGGAAACTTTTCTGCAAAGTAATTGGAAAAGATGACATGGGTACTAATCCAAAATTTTCGACAAATAAAACCAGAACAGAAAATATTATTGAACTCAACCAAATTCTTGACAGTGTTTTTATTACTAAAAATTCTGACGAATGGTTAAAACTTATTGATGATGCCAAAATACCTTGTGGACCAATTAATTCAATAGATAAACTTCTGGTAAACGAACAGGCAAATTTCCGTAATATGTTTGTTGAAGTTGACGATGAAAAAATTGGTAAAATAAAAGTTGTTGGTAATCCTGTTAAATTAAGTACATTAGAAGAAGTTAATTTTAGAAATCCTGCACCCGAAATTGGTGAAAATAATTATGATATTTTAAAACAACTTTTGGGGTATGATTCTGATTATGTTGATAATTTGAAAAAAGAAGGGGTTTTGTAAGACGTTGTTTAAAATTTATATATATAATTATATATTAATAGTTTACCTCGCAATGGAAATGACCATTGGGTTTTTATTTATAAGATATTTTTTTGACAAAATTTTAAACAACGTCTTATACTAAACCGACATCAAAAACACCACTGCACCTATGAGGTGTTTTCACCTCAAAGCGTAGAATATCAGGTGAAAACACCTGATATATGTATATTTTTATCGCTAAACTTGATGACGATTTAGTATTAGAATTTTACTTTTTCTAAAACAAATTCAAGAAGTTTTTGAGTTGATTCTTCAATTGACAGTAAATCGGTTTTTATTTCAATATCAATTTTTTCGGGAATATCAAATGGAGAATCAATTCCTGTAAAGTTCTTAATTTCACCATTTCTAGCTTTTTGATAAAGTCCTTTAATATCTCTTTTTTCGCATACATTTATAGGGGAGTTTATAAAAACTTCAATTATATTTTCTTCGCCAATAATTTTTCGGGCTAAACTTCTGATATCATTTGTAGGACTTATAAAACAGTTTATTGTAATAATTCCGCAGTTTATAAATAGTTTTGTTACCTCAGCAATTCGTCTTATGTTTTCAAATCGGTCTTCTTCCGAAAATTTAAGATTTATATTAATTCCTGAGCGAATATTATCACCATCAAGTATTTGCGTTAGAAAGCCAAGTTTAAACATCTTTTTTTCGAGTTCTGTCCCAATTGTTGTTTTTCCCGAACCCGACAAACCGGTTAGCCAAATTGCCTTTGCCTTTTGATTTAAAAAAGATTCTTTATCAGCCTTTTGGATAATTTTTTCAAATACCGGAAAAATATTTTTATCTTTTATCATAATAAATACAAAAAAATGGAATAATTTTATGCTGCAAAATTAATTAAATAATTGTTTCGCCAAAAATGCTTATAATGATTTTGTAAATTACTATTTTAAATAATTTAAATAAATTTTCGGATATGAAAAAAAACATTCTTCTTGTAATTATATTATTTTCAGGAATAAATTTATTTGCTCAAAAAGCAAAATATGGACATTTAAACGCTGATTCTGTTTTGCTAAAAATGCCTGAATTACAGATTGCTGACACGAAATTGAAAACTGTAATTTCAGAATTGGAAGCTGAAATAGTTGAAATGAATACAAATTACGAAACCTTGGTAAAAACTTATAACGAATCTGAAAGCACTTGGAGTGATTTAATTAAACAGAATAAAGCTGACGAAATAACATCACTTTCAAAAAGAATTGAACAATTTCAAATTTCGGCTCAGGAAGAAGTAACTAAATCGAGAACAGAACTTTATACTCCTATTCTTGAAAAATTTAATAAAGCTGTTAAAGATGTTGCAACTGAAAATGACTATAAAATGATTTTTGATAACGGCAAAGGTTTTTTGCTTTATGATGATGATGAAGATGACGTTACAAAATTAGTTGAAAAAAAATTAGGAATAAATTAAATAAAAAGACATAATCAGTAAAAAAATAAACCAAAAAATAAATCTTGAAAAAAATATTTTTTATAATGATTATAACTATTTCATTGATAGCAAGAAGCTACTCTCAAAATATTATTAAACAAGTTTCAAATCTGCATTATCCCGAAAAAAAATGGGTTTTAACACATATTTTGGTTGCACCAAAGGCAAATAAAATATCTGATTTAGCAAAAAAATATGCTAATGAGGCAATTAACGACCCCGATTTTGACGGAGATTACAGCGGTGGGCAGATTGATGCTTACAGACATACTATTTGGATGGCGATGCTAACTCAAGAAATTAATGCTAAAAAAGCTTATAAACTGGGTGTTGCTCACGAAAAAGGAAATGAAATTGATTTTCGAAAAAAAATTCTTGAAGAAGAAAGACTTCCAGACTCTGTTAGTTGTGAAATGGATTTAAAAAATAATGATGTAGGAATTGAAATTGGGAAAACTAATTTAAAAGCATCACACGACGAATTAAAAGTTATTGTAAAACAAGCTGTTTTGTCAGGAAAATGCTATAAAATTAAGAAAGATGAAAACCGAAACTTTTTGGATACTCAGGGCAATATAATTCCAGCCAAAGATTGGTTGGGAAAATGGATAAATCCGAAAGTACTTGTAAGTTCAGATTATTGATTTTTTTGAAATATTGTAAGAATCTATTTCTATTTTGATTTAAAAACTAAGGCACTAAAACAAAAAAAAATTATAGGTGACTTTGTTGATGTAAATTTGTAAATTTAATTCAGATTTTTATCGGAATTAAGTATAATTGATTTTTGCATTTTTCAAATTATAAATAAATGTCGTTTAGTTAAGAAAAAGAAACTAGATGTCATTTCAAGAAATCTCTTTCATGTATATTCTGATTTTGTAAAATGTTAATTTGTTGTACAATGTATTTGCATTTTAGATATACATTTTATAACTTAACAACTTACATCAAAGAGTTCCCACGGGATGACAACATGGAAAACCTTAACTAAACAACATAGAATTAAAAAATCTTTAAATTATTCAAAAAAACATCATACGTCTTTTAATGACAAACTTATCAAATCACAAAATCTGTTTTTTTAATAGTACAAAATCTTGGGGAGGTGGCGAAAAATGGCATTTTGAAACATCTGTATATCTTGTAAATAAAGGTTATAATATTGTAGTTTTTACAAACAAAAACAGCGAACTTTTTAAAAAACTCTCCAAAACTAAAATCAATGTTATTCCTATAAAAGTCAATAATTTAAGTTTTTTAAACATTTTCAGAATAATAAAGCTCCGAAATATTTTCAGGCATGAACATATTTCGACAATAATAATGAACCTTTCGGCAGATGTAAAATTTGCAGGTATTGCTGCTAAATTAGCTAAAATTCAGAATATTGTATATCGAAGAGGAAGTGCAATTCCAATTAAAAATACATTACTGAACCGCTTTTTATTCAAAAATATACTTACAAATATACTTGCAAATTCAATTGAAACTAAAAACACTATAAATCAAAATTATGCTAAATTATTTCCACAAGAAAAAATAGAAGTAATTTACAATGGTATAGATTTGGAAAAATTTGATAATCAGACTAAAGAAATTAAACCATTTGATTTAAATTTAATTGGTAATGAAATTATTATTGGTAATGCAGGAAGACTCGAATTTCAGAAAAACCAAAAAGATTTAATCAAAATTGCAAAAATATTAAAATCTGAAAATCAAAGTTTTAAAATTTTAATTGCCGGAACAGGTCGCTTAAAAGAAGAACTAAAGCAACTTGCAAAAAATGAAGGTGTTGATGATAATATTATTTTCCTCAATTTTGTTGAAGATATAAAATCTTTTATGCAAAAAATTGATATTTTTGTGCTAACTTCATTTTGGGAAGGTTTTGGTTATGTGATTGTTGAAGCAATGGCATGTAAAAAAGCAGTTGTAGCTTATAATATTTCGAGTAACCCTGAAATTGTGAATAATAACATAAATGGTTTTTTAGTAAATTATCCTGATGTTAAAGAATTTGCTGAAAAAATAAAAATATTAATTGAAAATAAGAATCAAAGAATACTTTTTGGTGAAAAAGGACGTAAGTTGGTTGAACAGAATTTTCAATTAAAAAATCAATGTTTAAAAATTGAAATTTATCTTAAATCATTAATTAAGAATGTATAAAGTAATGTAAAATGAAAAAATATTTTATCATAATAACAATATTTATTTTGGTTTCGTGCGAAATAAAACCGAAAAATATTATGCCTAAAGAAAAATTTATTGATTTACTTGTTGATGTGCACATTTACGATGCAATAATGAATAAGGAAGGTTATCTTGATAAAAGCATAACTATAAATGATACTGCATCTTATTACAATTATTTATTTAAGAAATACGAAATTACCCGAAAACAATATAGAGAAATTATGCAGTACTACGCCAGCGATATTGAAGAATTTAGTTTAATTTATGAAGAAGTAATAAACAGATTTAACCTGAAACTTATAGAAATTGACAGTTTAGAAGTTGATGAAGTAGCAGAAATTAAGGACAGTACCAATTTATGGAACTTAAAAGATGAATGGAATTTACCAATTGATGGTGAAAAAGAAACAATAAAATACAATATAATTACCAATAAATCTGGAATATACACTTTATCAGCCGAAATAAAATTGTTTGAAGACGATGGTTCTGTAAACCAGCGAATGTCTATATTTGCTTATTATACTGATGGTTCATTTGATACAAATTCAAATGGAGCATTAAATAAAGATGGCGAATTTAATATACATGAAGTATCAATTAAAACTAATCCAAACAAAACAGTTGAATATATAACAGGTTGGTTATTAGACCATAGCGAAGGTACAACAAAAAAGCATAGTATTATAAAAAACATAAGGCTTGACTACACTTCAGAAAACGATTCGATGTAAACAAAAATATTTTTAAAACTTTCAAATTATCTTTTTAAATAATTCTTCAATATGATGACAAAGATTATTAATTTGATTAAAATGAATATGTTATAAATAATGATATTGAATCTCTGTGAACTTTGTTTCTTTGTATTCAGTAATTAAAAAAATGACCTACATATTATTACTTAACTTGTTTTTAATAAATTTAATGTACTAAAAACAAACAAAAAAGATTATTACAAAATTTTAAAAATCAAATATTTATATAATTCATAAAGGTTTCGTATCTATCTTCAAAAATTTTGCGGTACGAATCATCTTCCATATAAGAAGCTTTTACAATATAATCGTATCTATCAAGCGTTTGCAAAATTGAAGACAAATTATCTGTATTAACTTTTATTGTAACTTCAATTTTTGAGGTATCTGATATATTTTTCAAATATAAGCTCAGAATTTTTGCATTATTTCCTTCAATAATGTTTGCAATTTGTGTTAATGAATAGTTATGTACACTCATTTCCAGTACAATAACCGCACCGGGACTATTAACTGCAATAAGTTCCGAAAAGTATTTTACCAAATCGTGTAAAGTAATAACACCCTTGTATTTATTCTCTTTATCTAAAACCGGAATTACTGAAAGTTTTAACCTCGAAGCTATTTCAATAATTTCGTAAATATGCTGGTCTTCATAAATATATGGTCGATATAATGAAAGTTTATAATCAACAATTTTATTATCGGCTATATTAAAATCGTAAATATCATTATCTGAGATTACGCCCAAAAACTCGTCTCCACAAACAATTGGTAAATGCGAAACTCTGAATATTTCCATCCAGTTTAATGCTTTATGTCCAGTATCATCAGTGTCTATTGCCGGAATTATCTCTGAAATTAAGTCTCTTGCTATCATTTTCAATTTAATAATTAAATCCAAATTTACGAAATCTTTTTAATTAAAGCTAAAATAATTCTTAAATTTGATTAAAATTGGCGTTTTAGAATTATAACTTATTTCTGATTTTGATATTTGAGTATTGACTTTATTTTTTAATACTTTCCAATTATTAGTCATTTTTTAAAGATTTTTTTTGTAATTTCGCAAAAAATTTTTGAGTTAAGTATATGTTAAAATCGCTGACAGTAAAAAATTTCGCATTAATTGAGAAACTCGAAATTGATTTAAATTCAGGCTTTTCAATAATTACCGGCGAAACCGGTGCCGGTAAATCAATTCTATTAGGTGCACTTTCTCTGTTAATGGGGCAACGGGCTGATACGTCTGTTATTAAAGATATTGAACAAAAGTGTGTTATTGAAGGTACATTTGATATAAAAAATTATAATATCCAGAATTTTTATATTCAAAATGAAATTGATTATTCAGACGAAACTATTATAAGACGCGAAATTAATCAGACTGGAAAATCAAGAGCTTTTGTTAATGATATCCCTGTTAATCTGAATATTCTAAAAGATTTGGGCGATTTTTTAATCGACATTCATTCGCAACACGAAACTTTAAAACTTAATAATCTTGATTTTCAGTTAGAAGTGATTGATTCTTATGCAAAAAATTCAACCCTTCTCGAAAAGTACAAAGCTGATTTTAAAGAACTTAAAAAAATTGAAAAACAGTTAAACGAATTAATTCAACTTGCTGAAAAAAATAAAAATGAAAAAGAATATTTACAACATATTTACAACGAATTAGATAACGCTAAACTCGAAAATACCCAACTTGAAAATCTTGAAAAAGAACAAGAAACTTTAAGTCATACCGAACTTATAAAACTAAATCTGACAAAAATATATTATTCTATTAATAGTGAAGAACTTCCGGCAATTCTGCAAATAAAAGATGCTTTAGATGCTTCAAAAAATATTGCTCATTTCACCGAAAAAACTCTCGATTTAAATAATAGATTACAAAGTATTTACATTGAACTTGAAGATATTGGGTCAGAAACCGAAATTCTGAATAATTCAATTGAACATAATCCCGAAAAATTGCAGATTGTAAATGACAGACTCGATATTATTTACAGTTTACTGAAAAAACATAAAGTTCAGACAATTACTGAATTGATACAAATCAAAAATGATTTACAGATTAAAGTTGATGAAATTAATTCTTATGACGAAAAAATCAAAAATCTTGAAAACCAAAAGAATAAAGCAGTTATTAATCTTAATAAAGTAGCAAAAGAGTTATCAGACAACCGGAAAAAGATTATACCTATGGTCGAAAGTGAAATAATTTCGCTTGTTAATCAACTTGGAATGTTAAATGCTACTTTTGTTATAAAAATCAATAACTTAGAAATGTTTTCGTCAAATGGTACTGATGAAGTTTCTTTTTTGTTTTCGGCAAATAAAAATATTGAAGCACAGTTAATTTCAAAAGTGGCGTCAGGTGGCGAACTTTCTCGTTTAATGCTGAGTATTAAATATGTAATTTCGCAAACTAAATCATTACCAACCATTATTTTCGACGAAATTGATACTGGCGTTTCTGGCGAAATTGCTCATAAAATGGCAAATATACTTAAACAAATGTCAAAAAATTTGCAAGTAATAAATATCACGCATTTGCCACAAATTGCAGCAAAAGGAGATTATCATTTTAAAGTCTATAAAGTTGAAAATGAACTAACAACATCTTCTGAAATAAAAAAACTGACTTCCGACGAAAGATTAGAAGAAATTGCAAAAATGCTTAGCGGCGAAAATTTATCTGAAGCTGCAATTGCAAATGCAAAAGTTTTATTATCTAATTAATAAAATACATACAAAATGGCTGAAAATAAAATAAATATAAAAAATAAAAAAGCATATTTCCAATACGAAATTATCGAAAAATTTGTTGCAGGAATAGAACTTCTGGGAACAGAAATAAAATCAATAAGATTAGGTAAAGCAAGTTTGGTAGATGCTTATTGTCAGTTTATTGAAGGCGAACTTTTTCTGAAAATGAATATTTCGGAATACAAATTTGGAGGTCATTATAATCACGAACCAAACCGAGAACGTAAACTCCTTTTAACCCGAAAAGAACTTAAAAGGCTCGAACGCAAGGTACAAACCTCCGGTATGACAATTGTACCTATTGAAATGTTTTTAAACGAAAATGGCTGGGTTAAACTCGAAGTTGCACTTGCTAAAGGTAAAACTGCGGGAGATAAACGTCAGGATATTAAGCAACGTGATGCAAACCGCGAAATGGACAGAATAAAGAAAATTAAGAATTAGAGAGTTAAAGTAATATCAATATTTCTTAGGAACTGTAGCTAAATAACCAGTTTATTTATCAAACTTTTATTTCATAGAAATTCATATAAAACAAATAATTACAACTTTGTGTTCTATGTAAACTTTGTGGTATAAGAATATATTACTTTTAAATAATTTCCTTATAAAATTATTGATTTTCAAGATATTACTTTAAAAAAGTTATTACAAAATTTTAAAAATTCTAAATGATTGTCCGTTTTAATCACAAAGGTAAATAAACTTAAATAGAAAAATATGTCATCGCTTTGCGAACTTGCTTAAATTGAAATACTAACGTTAAAAAAATAATTAGTTCTTTGAATGTACGAAGTAATTTGTTTTACCTAACTATTTCAATTAAAGCAAGATTTACCTTCGGTGAGAAAGTTCATATAAATGACTTTTGTTGGTGATGTTTACGGACAATCATTAAATTCTATACAACGATTACGGTAACTACATAATATAAAACTATCTGTTTGCAAACTTATTATAAATAAAACTTTTTTTCATAAAATTCTTTTAAGATGAAACTTAACTTTAAACTTCTAAAAAAAATAAGCGAAACGCCTGGTGTTTCAGGTTTTGAAAAAAGAATCAGAGATTTAATAATATCCGAAATAAAAGATTGCGTCGACAGTTATTATGTTGACAATATCGGAAATTTAATAACTTTCAGAAAAGGAAAAAGTGATAAAAAATTATTACTGGCAGCACACATGGACGAAATCGGATTTATTGTTAATTACATTGATGATAAAGGTTTTCTATATTTTCATACCCTTGGCGGATTTGACCCAAAAACCTTGACATCACAAAGAGTTATTGTTCATGGAAAAAAAGATTTAGTTGGTGTAATGGGTTCAAAACCAATACATGTTATGTCTCAGGAGGAAAAAAACAAACCGGCTAAAATCGAAGATTATTTTATCGACTTGGGTTTATCAAAAAAAGATATTGAAAAATATATTAGCATTGGAAATCCGGTTTCGAGAGAGAGAGAATTAATTGAAATGGGTAATTGTTTTAATGGCAAATCTTTAGATAATCGTATATCAGTTTATGTTGCAATTGAAACACTCAAAAATCTTAAAAACAAAGAGATTCCTTTTGATACTTACACAGTTTTTACAGTTCAGGAAGAAGTTGGTACTCGTGGAGTTTTACCTGCAACATTCGAAATTCAACCAGATTTTGGAATTGCAATTGACACAACCATAGCATTTGATGTTCCAGGTTCGCGACCACAAGAGCAATGTACCAAACTAGGCTCAGGTACAGCAATTAAACTAATGGACGCATCTGTTATTACTGATAGCCGAATGGTTGAGTTTATGAAAAAAACTGCCAATTCGCACAAAATTAAATGGCAACTTGAAATGTTGCCTAAAGGTGGTACTGATACCGGAAAAATGCAGCAAATGGTAAAACGTGGGGCTATTGCCGGAGCTATTTCAATACCAACCAGACATATACATCAAGTCATAGAAAGTGTAAATAAAGATGATGTTGCACAATCAATTAATTTACTTGAAAATTGTATTCTCGAAATAGATAAATTTGATTGGAAAGAGTAAAACTGAATTAAATTAGGAAGTAAAAAGCAATTTTATGTTATTCAAAACCGAATATTTTTTTATAGTAATTTAATTTTTGATAAGTTTTTTTTATGAGCAAATCAGTAAAATTGTATGTTGTACCAACACCTATTGGAAATCTGGAAGATATAACATTCAGAGCAATCAGAATATTGAAAGAAGTTGATACAATTCTTGCAGAAGATACACGTACAACAAAGTTTTTATTATCACATTTTCAGATTACTACAAAACTCCAATCTCATCATAAATTCAACGAACATAAAACTGTTGAACAAATTGCTGACAGAATTTTATCTGGCGAAAAAATTGCACTAGTAAGCGATGCCGGAACTCCGGCTATTTCTGACCCCGGGTATTTAATAGTTAAAACTTGTATCGAAAAAGGTATTGAAATTGAGACGCTTCCTGGAGCAACGGCTTTTGTTCCAGCTTTAGTAAACTCTGGTTTCAGCTCAGATAAATTTTGTTTTGAAGGATTTTTACCTCAAAAAAAAGGACGTCAAAAACAACTCAAACAATTGGTTGATGAAACCAGAACAATGATTTTTTATGAATCTCCTTACAGAGTTTTAAGATTGTTTGAAGAGTTTAAAGAATATTTTGGTAACGAAAGAAGAATATCGGTAAGTCGCGAAATTTCAAAATTATACGAAGAAACAGTTAGAGGTAACCCTGATGAATTAATTGAATTTTTTAAAGCTAAAACTATAAAAGGCGAATTTGTTATAATTGTCGAAGGAAAAGGTAAATCTGCAAAGATTGAAGAACTAGAAGAATATGATGTTGAGTAAAATTGTGTATTCCTAAAAATAATATTTGATATAATTTTTTATAAGACATGAAAAAAGTAGTAATTATTGTAGCTGGAGGAAGTGGTTCGAGAATGAATACTGATAAACCTAAACAATTTCTTATACTCGGAAACAAGCCTGTATTACAGCATACTATCGAAAAATTTTATAATTACGACTCACAAATTGAAATTATTGTAGTTTTACCCGAAAATTATATTTCTTTATGGAAAAATCTTTGCTTCGAAAATACATTTAATATTGAACACAAAATAGTTACAGGTGGAAAAGAACGTTTTTTTTCTGTAAAAAATGCAATTGATATTTTAGAAAACGTAGATTTAGTTGCAATTCACGATGGAGTTAGACCTTTTGTTTCTCTATCAACAATAAATGAAGCTTTTGAAACAGCAAAATTAAAGGGAAATGCAATTCCGGTAATAACTGCTTTTGATTCTGTAAGAATTTCAATTGCAGGTGGTAATAAGCCCCTAGACCGAAAAATTGTAAAACTTGTACAAACTCCACAAGTATTTAAATTTGATTTGATAAAAAATGCTTATAATCAAACTTATGTACATGAATTTACTGATGATGCTTCTGTTGTTGAAATGCTTGGCGAAAAAATTAATTTAACCGAAGGAAATCGTGAAAACATCAAAATCACAACTCCTGAAGATTTAATTATTGGTGAAGCTTTTCTAAAAAAGGAAATTGAAAAGTAAATGGATTTGATGATAGAAATATTTATCGCTCAAAAGATTAAATAAAATAGTGTTATGTTAAGTTACAGTTGTCAGGTGAAAAACACCTGACAAGTGCAATATTATCAACACATTTCAGGTGTTTTCACCTGAAATTTAAACATCAATTTACGATTAAAATAATACTAGAAATTAATAACTTATAATTAATAATTAAAATGTTTTTAGAAAATAAAAGTGATGGACGAATTCCAAAAGGTTGGATTGAAGTAATTGCCGGTTCGATGTTTTCGGGAAAAACCGAAGAATTAATCAGAAGAATGAAACGTGCAAAAATAGCGAAACAGAAGGTAGAAATATTTAAACCACAAATAGATAATCGCTATTCTGACGAAAATGTTGTTTCGCATGATGCAAATTATATTCAGTCGAAGCCTGTCGAAAAATCTACTATGATTTTAGATTTAATTTCTGATGTTGAAGTGGTTGGAATTGACGAAGCTCAATTTTTTGATGAAGGTATTTTTGATGTTTGTAATGCTTTGGCAAATAAAGGAATAAGAGTAATAATTGCTGGACTGGATATGGATTTTAAAGGAATTCCATTTGGACCAATGCCCAAATTAATTGCAGCGGCTGAGTATGTTACTAAAGTTCATGCAATTTGTATGAAATGTGGTGATTTAGCACAATATTCTCATCGTCTTTCACTTAGCAAAGATTTGGTTGAACTTGGCGAAAAAGATAAATACGAACCTCTTTGCAGAAGTTGTTTTAACAAAGCTAATTTGCAGAAATAGAATTTTATATGAAAAATGCACAGATTTTATACTTGAAATATCCTAAAATCTGTGCATTATATTTTTAAAATTTTCTGAAAAAGTTATTCTATTTTAATCTGTAAGTTATACCAAATGAATTTAAATAATCTGCTAAAAAATCAATTCTACCTACTTGCATGAAAGAATAATAAACTTCAAATGATTCTTTAATAAAAACTGAAATTTTATTATTGAACTGAAATCTGAAAACAATACTTGGTCGCAAACCAATTCTCAGGCTATTAGAATTTACAATTCCATCATTAGGCGAACATAAATCATCAAAATTTGCAGAGTATTTGGATATTAAGTTATATAAATCTCCCCCAATTTCAATATTAAATTTTTTAATTTCAAAATTTCGATATAATCCATAATACAGACTAAATGCTTTGTAATTGCCAATTCCAGAATAGAAATCAATTATTTTTTTGTCAATATTAACATAATCTTTTAGAATAAAAATATTTAATCCAAGATTTTGATAGAATTTATTTTTTTGAATTGTAATATTAAATCCATTAAGAGGGACTAATTTAAATTTATTAAAATCTACAAGTTCAGGGAATTTTCTATAACTTATTAAATCTGCAGATATTTCAACTTTTTTATCCTGTGCATAAGCTTTAGATAAACAAATAAATAACAACAATAAACACGTAATCTTTTTCATATTTTTGATTTTAAAGTTTTACTGTATTAAACTTATAATTTTGAATTATATTTTCTAAAAAAAATATTTCTGAAATAAATAAAATAACAAAGAATTTATATATGAAAAAAAATCAAATCATTTCAAAATTTTACTACTTTTGGAGTTTAAAATCAATGAAATCATGCCAAAAACTACACTTTATTCGATAATTATAATTTTAACATTCTCAAACATTTCTTTCTCACAGGAAATAAAATCAATACATCAGGAACAATCTGAATATTATTCTACTTTCGGTTTCAGTTCTGAGAAAGAATGGAGCGATTTTTCGGGTGTTTCAACAACTCAAAGTAAGAATTTCCAACGAAATTCAAAAGGTGAACTTACAAAAGAAGTTTTTGGATGGAATCCTTATTGGATGGGTACTGCTTACTATGATTTTGATTATTCGTTACTTTCGGAAGTTTCGTATTTTTCTTACGAAGTAAATTCCACAACAGGTTTACCAGATGATATTCATTCGTGGGAAACAACAGAACTTGTTGATTATTGCCATAATAATGGAGTAAAAGTAAGCCTTACTGCAACACTTTTCAGTGGTCATCAAACGTTTTTTGAAAATCCGGTAGCTGTCGAAAATTTTATCGATTCAATTATAAAACTTGTACAATTCAGAAATGCTGATGGAATAAATATTGATTTTGAAGCTGTTGCATCATCGCAAACTGATAATCTAACTAATTTTATGATAACACTTTCGCAACGTTTACATGCAGATGTTCCAAATTCACGACTTTCAATTGCAATTCCGGCTGTTGACTGGAGTGGAACTTTTGACGTTGCAGCAATGAACCAATATGTTGATTTATTTTTGATTATGGGTTACGAATATTATTGGAGCGGAAGTAATCCTGCCGGACCCGGCTCACCTAAAAACGGTGGCGATTTATGGGGAAGTTATTGTACAACAAGAAGTATAAACGATTATCTTGCATCTGGAGTTTTGCCCGAAAAACTTTGCCTTGCTGTTCCATATTACGGACGCGAATGGAGTACAGTTTCAAATTCAATTCCTTCAAATACAACTTCATCAGGTTCATCAGTTACATACAAAACTTTCAGAAATGAATATTCTGATGTAAATACAGTTTGGGATTATAATTCGTCAACCCCTGTAAATATCTATAATAATGCAGGTTCGGGTTGGAAACAATGCTGGCAGAATGATGCTAAAAGTCTGGGCTGTAAATACGATTACATAAATCTGAAAAAAATTGGCGGAATAGGAATTTGGGCTTTGGGTTATGATGGTTCATATCCTGAGCTTTACGATATGTTAGCAGAAAAATTTACTCCATCTGGAAATAATATTTGCGAAGATATTTTTTCTGATACCGGAGGTCCTTTCGGTCAATATTATAACAACGAAAATTGGATTTATACCTTAGCTCCTAAAAATCCGGTAGAGCTAAAAATGGTTTTCACCGATTTTGATATCGAATTAAATTACGACATCTTATTTATTTACGATGGTTTAGATACTTTGTCAACTTTTATTGGTGCTTTTACCGGAACATCGGGAACTCAGGATACTCTGATTTCTGAAACCGGAGCATTTACATTTCATTTTAAATCAGACGTTGCAACACATACCGAAGGCTGGAATGCACATTGGACTTGTGACGAATTTACTTATATATTTTCAGATATTGAGATAATAGAAACATCAGAAATACATGTATATCCAAATCCGTTTAACGATAATATTACAATAGATTTTGAAATAAATAAAACCGGTGAAATAGATATAAAAATATATGATATTTTGGGTAGAAATGTTTTTTATCAAGAAATTGAAAATACAAATAATTCAATAAATATCAATCCTGTTAATTTAAAATCAAATACAATTTATTTTTTACAGATTAGATATGGTAATGAATATTTTACGCAAATGATTTTGAAACAATAAATGTATTGTTTACAAATTTGTACAGAATTATGGAACAATTATATTTTATTACAATTGCAATTACTACCCTTTTATTTGTTTTGAATATCAGCAAAATAAAAACTCACAAAGAAAATATTTTTTTGTCTGTTTTATTATTTATTACAATAATTGGAGAGCTTGTTATAATATTAAATTTTAGAGGATTATCTAATAGATTTCTTTTTTTGATAAGTATTGTTAATGCTTTTCCTTCTCTGTTAGGTCCAATTTCATTTCTGTATGTTAAAAGCGTATTAAATCATAAATTTAAATATAGTTTAAGACATAATTTAATCTTTGTTCCTTTTTTAATAACTTTAATTTTAAGTTTTTATGTTAATTATTTTGTTAATAATATTTTAATAATTTCAATAATTCTTGACATTATTTTAAAAAATATTTCAAGTTTTGTTTTTATTGTTTTGTCAATTTTTACTATAAAAAAATATAGACAAAATATTTTATCAAAATTCTCATATACCGAAAACATTGATTTTAAATGGCTTAATTATTTAATATATACCGAATTATTTGTCTGGATTTTGTATTTACTTTTGATAATTCTTTGGGTATTTGATGTTAGTATAATTGAAAGCCCCGAAATTTTCATAAACATCTGTATTTCAGTGTTTATTTTTCTTATTGGATTTTACGGACTTAGAAATACATCAGTTTTTTCATCATTATCAGTAAGTTCGGATAAAAACCTAATAGAAAAAGAAGAAGTTGAACAAAATTTACAACATAATAAAACAACAACAATTCAGCAAAACAAAACTCTACTTAAAAGCGAAGAACTTGAAAATTATTTTATAAAACTTACTGAATATCTTGAAAAAGAAAAACCATATTTAAATGAAAAACTATCGTTACAAGATTTATCTGTTCAAACAAAAATCCATCAAAGATATTTATCAGAAATAATAAATTTAAAGACCGGAATGAATTTTTTTGATTATATTAATTCTTATAGAATAAATTATTTTAATAAAATACTTTCATCAAATCAAAACCAAAATTTTACCCTTTTGGGAAATGCTTTTGAATGTGGTTTTGGTTCAAAAAGTTCTTTTAACAGAGCTTATAAAAAACATACCGGGGTAACACCCTCAGAATTTAAGAAAAATCTTAATTCACAAAAATCTTAATTTCAGCAATATAATTCTAAACATATACCATTTTCGGAAAGTGAAGCGATTATTTTTTCACAAAATTATAATTTAGGTCATAAATTTTAACTTAAATTTTAATTGAAAATGAAAAACAAAATCCATTTAATTATTATTTTAAATTTAACAATCGCAACATTAATTTTCACTGGTTGCAATAAAGATTGGTTAAATTATTCGCCTATTGATATGTATAGTGCAAAAATCGAAACAGCGAGTTCCGACAAAACTCTAAATGTTGCAGCAGTTAGTTTGCAACCTTCAAAATCAGACAAACAAGAAACACTTGGAAAAATGCAACTGTTAATTGAACAAATTAAAGTTGAACATCCAGATATTGAAGTTATTGTTTTTCCAGAACTTGCGTTGGAATGGTATTACGAACAAACTCAGATTGCAGAATATCAGCAACAAATGTCTGAAACTATTCCGGGAAATTCAACTGATTTTATTACTGATGTAGCAATTGCAAACAATGTTACAGTGGTTTTTGGATTGACAGAATTGGATAATGAAACCGGCAAATTGTACAATAGTCAGGTTTTGATAAGACCAAACGGTGAACTAACAAAATATCGCAAAAGAAACCTGAATGATGTAGATATTGAAAATCTTATGAATTCAGGCGAAAATGGATTGGTAACTGTTGAAATAGATGGTGTTAAATGTGCAATGTTTGTTTGCAGCGACATGCAAAGCGAGTCAATTACCAAAGAAATTGCTGAAAGTGATATTGACGTAATTTTACATTCTTTAACATCAACTACCGATTTAAATCCTGATATTAGTTATGTTGGTTTACAAATGAATAAATGGATAGTTTTTGCAAATCGTTTTGGAGATGAAGATTACTTTAACTACACTGGTTTTATCCAGATAATTAATCCAGCCGGAACTGTTGTTCAAAGAGGTGAGGGTAAAGATGTTTATGTATATTCTGAATTACAAATAAATTAAAAAATCAGGTTATGAAAAAAATATTTTTGATATTATTAATAGCATCAAATTTAAGTATTTATGCGCAAAACAATACTAAAGAATTTTATCTTGGTACAAATGTAATTTCTCCATTTTCGGCAATGAATCTGAAAGTTGCTGCATTAAAGGCTCTTTTACCACTTGCTTCGAATCTTGAATATGGTTTTACTTTAAATTCAGGATATTACTGTAAATCTCATAATGTAGAATTACGACTAACAGCTGGTCAAAGTAATAGTTATAATTTTATTCCGCAAGTACAGATTGGTTACAATTTTTTTGTTTTCGATTATTTTAAACAAAACGAAAGTGGTTGGTATTTAGGTGGATTTTTACGAAGTTGGGATTATCATAATAAGTATTCCAAAACAAATTTGTATAATTTATCTACAAATTTTACAATTGGATATACTTGGAAAAAAAATAAAATTATTACTGATATAAGATTAAATCAGCCGTTAACATTATTTTCGACTACGGACATTGAAAATTCAAAATCAAGTTTTCAATTTGTACCATCGCCAATGCCAAATTTTTTACCTGTTTTACCTTTTTTAAGTGTAAATATTGGGTTAAAATTATAAGGTTTTTAAAAATACTGCTTTTAAAAATAATCTTAAAAGTGGTATTTTCTTTTTAATTTAAAATTCTATAATTCAAAAAAATTTAAAATTACGATTAACTTATTATAAATAAAATAAAATCCGAAAAAAATAAGACTATCATATCGGTAAAGAATGCCATCGTCTTCCGGAATTAAGTTCCTGAAATCTTTAATTTTGTAGAATCTTTTCACTGATAAAAACCTATACAATACAATAAAAATCAGTAAATCAGTGTCCAATTTTGAACTTATCATTTTAAAATTTGTGCCCGAAAAACCACTTAATGTACAAGAATAATTCTACCACTTTTCCATTCATCTTTATAGCTGTATTGTAACAAATAAAAACCACTAGGATACTGAGCAATGTTAATATTCAATTTTTCTTCACCATCAATTATGTAACGTTCAAGTATTTTTCCAGAGTAATCTGCTAAAAACAATTCTTCTAATTTTCCATTCATTTCAATTGTTAAATTTCCATTTGTTGGATTTGGATATATTTTTATTGAACGATTTTCAGGTTCAATTATATCTGTTTCTGTATCTTCGATATCAGGTTCTGTTATATCGGTATTTATTTCAATTTCAGAAATATCCACATTTTCATCTATTACAACCAAACATGTATCCGATATTTCTTTTTGGTTATATTCAATTTCTTTGTTACACGATTGAACTTCTGAAAACTGATTTATAATTCTGATAATTAAATCGTTTAAAGTTTCTACCTGATATTTGTCAGTTGAAGGAGCAATATGTGAATTTCCAATTCCACTGTCGTCTGTTAAAAATAAGTATGTTCCGTTTGTAGCTAATGCAATTGAACGCATAATAAATTCCAAACTTTTATCAGTCCCACTGCAAACTACTGGTACAATTCTAATTCCTTTGCGAGATGCATCAGTAACAACTTTTTTCAAATTAGCTAAATGCTCTGGAGCTACGGAGCAAGGCTCGTCTAAAATCAGAAACATAATTCGGGCTAAAGAATTTTCGCTCCATGTTAAATTATTAACTCCAAAACCTATAGCCTCATCAACATTTTCATCGCCGCCATCGTGCATTTGCTGCAATTTAATAAATTTCTGAACATCAGTAATATCATCCGAAAAGTCAGATTTTGCAATTGGATAATCATAAATTGCATAAATTGCACTTGCAAAATTTAAATTCATATTTTTATTATCTGACTTAATAGAATCCAAAATATCAATTACTTCTACTTTTAGGTAATCAATTTCGTCTGCCATAGAACCTGTTTTGTCAATTACAAAAGCAATGTCTATATTCTGTGGCATTTCGCATTTCGCATCAATATTTAAAATATTTATTCCGGCACTAAAGACTTTAGGATTTTTAATATTATATTCTTTATTGTTGTAATTTACAATTAATTTGTATTCCGATTTTTTATTTTCAATTTCCAGAAACATATTTCCCCATAGTTCGGCTTTTCCTGTATTATCGGTTTTTGAAGTCCAAATTAAAGAATCGTTATTAAACAATTCTACTTCAGCATCAATAACCGGAGTATTGTCGCTATTTACAGTTTGCACACAAAATCTACTTTCGGTTTGAAATTGCCAGATATTTTGATATTTATACAATTCGCCTTTTGAAATATCCTGCCACATTTCCCATTTTGTAAAATCGTTAACTTCACCAGCTGTAAGTTTTCCACTCGTTATCTCTTCAGTTGCAACTGCACCAGTTGCTAGATTTCTATTACTAACTGAATAATAATCTGAATAATACGAATCATAATAATTGTAATAATTAGAATATGAGTTAGTCGAATAATTGTAATAATTAGAATAGTCGGAGTAACTGTAATTGTAGTAGTTAGAGTAATACGAATTTGTTGAATAGTTGTAATAATTAGAATAATCAGAATAGTAATTATAGGTATTGTAATAATTTGTGTAATTTACATACATAATTTCCTTAGGAGTCATTGCAAGATTAATTTCGTTATCAGTAATCTGAACTGTGTCATCATCAAAATAATAATTTGAAAAAATAGCAACATCAGCATCATCAAAAACTTTTAAGATATAATTTCCGTTTTCGTCGGTATAAGTCGAAATATCAACATCATTTGGAATAAAAACTTTAACGCCTTTAACAGGCGAATTATCTTTTTTAGAAGTTACTTTACCAAAGATAATTTTTTGCGAAAATACTGATTTAATAAAACCAATCAGCGAAAGCACAGAAAACAATAAAACCTTTTTCATAGTTTTTAAAATTTAGGGTTTGACCAGAAAAACTAATTATAAAAAAAATTACACTAATATAACGAATAATTCTTAAAAGTTTTTTATTTTTGTCGTTCAAATTAGGGTATTTACATATAAAAAACTTATTCACAGCAAAATAATCTTAAATTCAAATAAATATTCAAGATGAAAGTTTATCAAACAAGCGAGATTCGTAACATATCATTAGTGGGAAATGCCGGATGTGGTAAGACCACATTAGCAGAGGCGATGCTTTTTGCAGGCGGAGTTATTAACCGACGAGGTGACGTAAACAGTAAAAACACAGTTTCAGACTACCGTGAAATAGAACAGGTTCAACAAAACTCTGTATATTCAACAGTAATGTATTCTGAATTTAACGGCTGTAAAATAAATATTTTAGATGCACCCGGTGCTGATGATTTTGTTGGTGGAGTAATATCTTCACTACATGTTTCTGATACAGCATTGTTGGTATTAAATACTCAAAATGGTATTGAAGTTGGTGCCGAAATTGCATGGAGACACACAAGCAGAATGAAAAAACCGGTTGTCATTATTGCCAATCACTTAGACCATGACAATGTTAATTTTGAAAAAACAATAGACGAAGCTAAAGAGATTTTCAGCAAGAAAATAGCTGTTATTCAATTTCCTGTTAATGCAGGTCCTGATTTTAACGCAGTTATTGATGTCTTAAAAATGAAAATGCTGAAATGGGGAAAAGATGGTGGAGATGCTGAAATATTGGATATTCCGGCTGATGAAAAAGACAGAGCTGATGAATTGCAAAACGAATTAATTGAACTTGCAGCTGAAAGTGATGAAGCTTTAATGGAAGTTTTCTTCGAAAAAGGTACACTTACTGAAGACGAAATGAAAGACGGATTAAAAAAGGGTATTGTTAACCGCGATTTATTTCCTGTTTTCTGCTCTTCTGCAAAAGCAAACATGGGCGTTAAAAGAATTATGGAATTTGTTATTAATGTTGTTCCAAGTCCTGACCAGATGCCGGTTGCAATTGCAAAAGATGGTGAAGAAGTAAAATGCGATTCTAAATTAGGTACTTCTCTATTTGTTTTCAAAAGTTCAATAGAACAGCACGTTGGCGAAATTCTTTTCTTTAAGGTTATGTCTGGTGAAGTTACAGAAAGCCACGACTTAATAAACTCTCGTAGAGGGAATAAAGAAAGAGTTGCTCAAATTTTTGCACCACTTGGTAAAAACAGAGAAAAAGTTGCCAAAATGTGTGCAGGTGATATTGGAGCAACTGTAAAACTAAAAGAAACAAAAGTTGACCATACTTTAAATACAAAAGAATCTGATTGGGTATTTAATCCTATTCAATATCCAAATCCAAAAATCAGAGTAGCAATGAAGGCTGTTAATGAAGCTGACGAAGAAAAACTTGCAGAAGCTTTAATTAAGATTCACGACGAAGACCCAACCGTAGTTGTTGAATACTCAAAAGAATTAAAACAACTTTTAGTTAGCGGACAAGGAGAACATCATTTAAATACAGTTAAATGGTTTTTAGATAACGTTTATAAAATACAGGTAAACTTCTTACCTCCTAGAATACCTTACCGCGAAACTATTACAAAAGCTTCACAAGCAATGTATCGCCATAAAAAGCAATCAGGTGGTGCAGGACAGTTTGGTGAAGTTCATATAGTTATTGAACCTTATGATGAAAGTAAACCCGAACCTGCTGGTCAAACTCCTATTAAAACCGTTAATGCCGGTGTTGTAACAGTTAACATCAGAGGACGTGAAGAAGATATTTTACCTTGGGGTGGAAAATTGGTATTTTTCAACTGTATAGTTGGTGGAGTTATTGAAGCAAGATTCCTTCCTGCAATTAAAAAGGGTATTATGGAAAAACTTGACCAAGGTCCATTAACAGGTTCTTATGCACGTGATATTTCGGTATTTGTGTATGATGGAAAAATGCACCCTGTAGATTCAAACGAAATTTCGTTTAAACTTGCCGGAATAAATGCTTTTAAAGAAGCATTTAAATTAGCAGCTCCTAAAATTATGGAACCTGTTTATAACGTCGAAGTTATGGTTCCATCTGATAGAATGGGTGATGTTATGAGCGATTTCCAGGGAAGACGTGCAATTATAATGGGAATGGATAACGAAGGCAGATACGAAAGATTAAAAGCTAGAGTACCACTTGCAGAAATGAATAAATATTCGACAACATTAAGTTCTTTAACTAGCGGTAGAGCAACTTACACTATGGAATTTGCAGAATACGCACAAGTTCCGCCAGATGTACAGGAAAAACTTCTAAAAGCTTACGAAGAAGAACAAGGAGAAGAATAAAAATTGTTTTTTTCATATTTTTACAAATGGGATATCAAATTTTAGATATCCCATTTTTATTTTATACTGATTTGTTTGTTAATACTAAAACGTCATCAAGTTTAGCGATAAAAATATGCATATATCAGGTGTTTTCACCTGATATTCTAAGCTTTGAGGTGAAAACACCTCAAAGGTGCAGTGGTGTTTTTGATGTCGGTTTAGTATATGTTTCAAGTCAAACATTCATTCAAAAAGTTTTTTTTAAAGTCAAGCCTTGAGGCTTATTGTATTTCGCTTCCAAGCCAAAGGCTTGAAAGAGTTTGCGGCTGATTACTGGTGTAAACGTTTCGCTTGTACCCAAAATATGGTAAGATTACATTACATAAGTTTAGCAAATGTTTTAAAAACAATCAATCTGACATTTACTAAAAATCGCCATTACTGCAAGGGTCGTGTTCTAGACCAAGCAATTGACCTACTGTATATTTTTCCATTTCAAAATACATCCATACATAAGCCAAATCAATAGTTTCACTTTGGTATTCTCCGGATTCATCAATATAAGACAAAAGTAAAGTATAATAATTTTCAGAACCGGTGTAAACAATATCAATACCGTTTACAAATGCTTTTGTTACAGGACTATTGTCGCAGCACCCACAGTACAAAAATACAAAATCGGTTTGTCTTATAAGTTCGGCTGCTCTCTGAGCCTCATCTTTACTTATCCATTCAAGTTGGTCTGCTTTTACAGTATTTACGAAAGCGAACAACAATAAAATTGCAAATATTTTTCTCATATCTATAAATTTAAAATTTGTTTATATTGTTTTAACGAAAATATAAAGATAAAAGTATCTTTTATTAGTTTAATTTTATAATACTTATTTTTGAATTTAGGTCTGTTGAAAAAAAATGCAAGAAAATATAAGTAATACGAAATATTATATTGAAGTTTTTAGGATTAAAAACGATGTAAAGAATTTTTCAGGAATAATAAAAAATACGAAAATTGTTATAGTAATTAGTTATGATACAAATAATAAATCAAGAAAATAAAAAATACTAACGAAAATATCAGGATTTTTGATAAAAATAAAATAAGAATGAGTAAGAATATATTTTTTCACATCTAATATCAGAACTTATCGTTTAATTCTGTCAAGCTAATTTAGGAAAGACATTTTTCAACCAACCTCAAAGTCATTTCAATGTATAAAATTGAGACGAGTCATGCCTCGTCTTTACAAACGAACACACAGCAAGGACATTTCATAGCAAACAAAATCGGAAAGATTTGCTTAGCTAATTAAGAGTATTTTAATATCAATTACAAATTTCATTTTGGAGAACTTTTTCATTTTTATATGGAGTAAAAGTTCAGTTATGTTCTTGCTTTAGGATAACAATTTTTTCTCTCTTTTTACATTTGTAAAGTATTATAAAAAAGATATTTTAAAAAATATGTTATGTTTTTTATAATATTCATTTTTTTCTGTACATCTAAATAAAAATATTTATCGTAATATAACTATATTTGTAAATAATGAAAATTTCATTTACAAAAAGGTATCATTAACCATAAACAACAATTTCCGTTACATTCAAAACCATAACTGAAAAACAATTTATAAATAAACAAAAATATTTCAAAAATATCATAAATAATCAAAAAAATGAAAATTACTAATTTTCTGCTCATAATTTCATTAATTTTAATAACTAATTGCAAAACAATGAATATAACTTCACTTGAATATGCCGACGGTAGCGGAAATATTTATAAACTCAATAAAAACAGTATCGAATATTTGCCAGTGAAACCAGAAAATAGTTCATCCGGATTTTATAGTGACGGAGTTGCTACAAAAAAGGAAATAACAGAACAGGAATTTTTTAATATTGAAAAAATATTTCAGAAAACTATTGAAAATAAGGAGATTCAAATTGAAAATCGAATTAAAACTTCAGGAGTAATAACAATAGAAAAAAGTAATAAAAGCGAAACAATAATAATTTCAAAATCACCCGAACAAACTCAGATTGAAAAAGAATTAAAAAAATTGCTCGAATAATAAAAAAATAATATTTTTGTTAGCAATTACTAAAATTTTAAATTTAAAATATTGTTCGATTTTACTAAGTAAAAATTAAAAAGTATAAATATTGTTTTTTATTAGTATAAACCTTAACAATCAGTTGGAACTTGCTTAAATTGAAAAAATGAAAATGAATATCTTTTTCGATGTAATAATTTCAAAGAATGTACTTTTGTAATAACTTTTCAGGCACGATTTACTCCAAAAGTAGTGAAAAAGTTTTTCTTAATGACATCGTGGTAATTATTATAAATAAATTTGATTTGATAATTATTATATAATTATTTTTGTGATTTATAATTTTAGTTATCAGATTTTTATAAATTCGTAAAGTAGAAGTAATATAAATTAGTATTTACTACATTTTATTTCAGATTTTGGATATAAACTGGAAAATATCAAAAAACAAATTATTACAAATCAATGTCGTTTAGTTAAGAATATATTTAGAATCAAATCACTATGTCATCTTGAAAGGAACTTGTGGAATATAAATAAGGAAAAAGTTCAGATGTTTGTTTGAATAATTTCACGACCGATAAAGAAATAAATGCTTTATGATTTTTATATTTTCACTGTACTTAATCCTCTTTTCAAACACACTAGTGTTGTGTCAAGCTAAAGTTGTCAGGTGAAAACACCTGAAGTGCATCAATCACAACACATTTCAGGTGTTTTCACCTGAAATTTAAGCGTTATTTAATGTTTGACATGACACTAGTTCCCTTACGGGATGCCATTATGGAAATTATTAACTAAATGGCATTGGATTACAAATAATTAAAAAATTAATTTATGGAAACAATATTTACTTATTTTATATTTAGTTTGACTTTTAATTCGAGTTTTGAATTTTCAGGTCCACTTAAAATTGGTGTAGATGCACAGCAATTTTCGTATCCAGCTAATGTTGATGATAATTACAATTTACTAAATTTAACATTTATAATTTTTGATTCAGAAGCTCAGAAAAATATGAATATGTCAGATTCAGAGCTTTTGAGTTATGCTAAATCGACCTTCTTTGCAACAAGCAAACCAGCTGAAACTACAAAAGTAAGACAAATTATAGGTTTTAATTCTGCAGGTGAAATTTTGAAAACAAAAATTCCTGCAATTTCAAATCTCGAAATTCATCTGATTACTTTGCCCGATAATACAAAGTATGTTTTCGGTTTCAAATCTGTGAATTCGATGAATGAAATTGAACTCGAAAAAATAATCAACGAAATAACAAGCAATCTAAAAATTAATGAATAAATTATTTGTAAAAAATTTATAATATGGAAAAATTAAAAGGAACTTACAAGCAAATCCGCTCAACAGGCGAATGGATTGATACAGTATTGGCTGTTGTTGCTGATAATAAAATTATTACGCTTGATAAACTTGGTGATATTTATGTTACCGACCCTGATACAGAGGAAAGCAAACTAATTAATAATGAAAAATATACACATTCAAAGTTTTTATTTGGTGTAGGAAACGAAGTTTACAATATTGATATAAATGGAACATTATATGCAACAAAAATTTCTGACGGAAGTTGGAGGCAAGTAAGTGAATTTGCAAATTATCCATATACTTCAATGGGTGTAGTTTGCGGCGAAAACATTGTAACTGTTGGTGCAAAAAGCGGCAGAACTTTTCTAACTTATCCAAATGGTGAAGTAAAAAAGATAAGTGAAGAAGATTATTCGAACTCTAAATTTATTTTTGGTGGAACAAATTATTTTTTTACAATAGAAAACAACAATTTATATTCAACAAATCCGCTCGACGGAACCTGTAAAAAAATTGGAGAAACCGGAGCTTTTGCAAATACAATATTGGGCATAGGTATGAACGATAAAGTTTATACACTCGAAAATACCGGAGTTATTTGGGAAACAGATTGTATAACAGGCGAATATGCCAAAATAATTGACCATTCTTTTTTAGACACAAGTTTATTATTTGCAGGTAACAATAAATTATACGCAATTTTACCGACTGGAAATTTGTACGAAATTCATTAATGACCTTAAATCCGTATGTTGTAATTTAAGTTATTGTTTTACAGTCTGGTGAAAACACCAGACTGGTGCAGACTCTTTTTTTTAGTGTTTTCATCAACAAAAATCTACAAAAAGTCTTACGGATTTAATTAATGATAAAATGCTTTTCCTTTTCGAAAAAAAGCCTTTCTTTTGGGGGTAAAGTTTGCGTTATGTTTAGTACTGAGATTAATTAACTTTTTCCGTACATTTGTATACTTTTTTTTTGTAAATCTATTTTGAAAAAACATTTAACAATCCGAAACCCGCAATTGTCGGCTGTTAAATATTATGCTTTTTTTTTAGATTAATCCTTTATTTATAAATTATTCCCAAAATTAATCATTCTTGATTAACAACTCAAAATTACCAACAATAATTGAAAAAAAGGTTTATCTTAATTTTTTTTCGTTTCATACACTAATTTATACACTTCACTTTGTTTTTATGAAACAAAAAAAAGTTTCATATTAATTTTGAAGTATTGTTAAACTAAAAAATTTAAAAAATGAAAATTGTAATATTAAATTTAGTTCTAAGTTGCATTGTTTTAATTGGTTCTTGTAAAAAAGATGACACAGCCGCAAATTCTTATACAGACGTAGCTTATGCAACAACTTCTTCTGCACAAAAAATGGATATTTATATTCCTGAAGGTGAAGGTCCATTTCCGGTAGTTGTTTTTATTCATGGTGGAGCTTTTAAAATGGGAAATAAAGAAATGGAAACAAGCAATGCTGCTGTTTTGGTTTCAAATGGTTATGTTGCTGTAAGTATAAACTATCGTTTGAGTGGCGAAGCTAAATTTCCTGCTCAAATTCAAGATTGTAAAGCTGCAATTCGTTTTTTACGTGCAAATGCTGCAAAATATAAAATTAATCCAGACAAAATTGCCTCTTGGGGAGCTTCTGCAGGAGGTAATTTATCAGCACTTTTAGGTACTTCAGGCGATGTTTCTGAATTAGAGGGGGCAGATTTAGGAAATAGTACTTTTTCATCGAAAGTTTTGGTTTCGGTGGATTGGTTTGGTCCTATAAATTTTTCTACAATGGATGCAGAAGCATCAACACTTGGTTTTACAATTAGTACCAATTCATCAAGTTCACCCGAATCGGAATTAATGGGTGCTGCAATATCAACAATTCCCGAACAAGTTTCAAAAGCAAATCCTACAACTTATATCAGTTCTGATGATGCTGCTTTTTTTATTCAGGTTGGAGATGCTGATAGAAATATTCCTTATACACAAAGTAAGAATTTTTACGAAGCTTTAATTCCGGTTTTAGGCGAATCAAATTTAAGTTTTGAATTAATTTCGGGTGCCGGTCATGGTGGTTCACAATTTACATCTTCTTCAAATATGGATAAAGTTATTGCTTTCTTAGATAAATATATGAAATAATTAACACAATAATAAATTTTAATTTTTTATGAAAAAAATAGCATTAATAACAACTTGTCTGCTTTTATCTTTCTGTGGTTTAAAAGCACAAAAATGGAATCCAACTTATTCAAATTTGGACTATGTAGGAAATGGAAATTCAAAGCAAATGCTTGATATTTATATTCCTGCCGGAGTAAATACACCTACAGGAACAATAGTTCACATTCACGGTGGAGCTTTTTTGATGGGCAGGGCAATCGGATTTAACTTTTTTATAAAATTTTGAGATTTCAAAATTTTTTATAATTTTGCGAATAATAAAATAATTTTTTTATGAGATTTTGTGTCTTATAAAAAAAAATGACACAAATAAAAG